>ENA-OOWO01000002-OOWO01000002.1-human-gut-metagenome-genome-assembly--contig:-NODE-2-length-135287-cov-24.742110_pt1 | contig 135287 bp, 102 predicted proteins | sample MGYA00241579_ERZ501327 | MGnify/ENA primary metagenome ERZ501327 (study PRJEB25962, sample SAMEA2042836) | human gut metagenome | biome: human gut; feature: human-associated habitat; material: faeces...
CACGAAGGTATGGGAAAGAAACATGCTAGTCAATACGCCAATTTTGGAAGCTTACCAACATTACAGCATCGTCAGCATCAAGGAAGTATAACCACCCCCCCCTCGCCAAACGGATACCTGCTGCTCTGGCTGCCATCTCGCCTCCATTTTCTTGCCGTATCAGAGTTATGCGAGCATCTTTATTTGCAAGTCGTTGAACAATTGTAGCGGTAGAATCCTGACTCCCATCATCCACGACAATCAATTCAAAATCATTAAAGTCTTGATTTAAGACACTACGAACACATCTTTCAATACTTTTCTCTGCATTATAGGCAGGTACGACAATGGAAATACTTTTCATTTTGAGATTTATTTGTTTTCATGACTGATAATCTTAACTTGATCGACCTTTTTAAGAAAATCAGACAGTATGATTTTAAGCACACGATACTATCATTCCTGAAAAATAAATTCCACGCCATCGGTCATTGACTGTTCCATCAGAGAGCATACACACTTCCCAATGTACTTTTCCACTCCATATACTGGAACAATAACTGAAATCTTGGGAGTATTTGCATCCATCATAAAATGTCTCCTTACAATAAATCCGAATGCTCCTGATTTTTTCTTCTCTCACGCAACGCCAATTTTTCCAAGGAATCAAAAAGTTGACGTTTATTCGCCTTATACACGAACTGGAACAAAATTTTCTGATCCAAAGGGAAGATACAGCCAGAAGCCTGTTTTACTATTTTGCTGTAACCAATTTTCTTGAATTTACAAGAAGGGAGATATGCGCCATCGTCAGCTTGGTGGAGAGCCAAGGCCTTATCGACAAGTCCTGGCCGCATTATACTTAAATGTTTCCAGAAATATCCGATATACATTATTTTTAAGGGGAGATGGAATGCTTCAACGACTGAATACATTTTTGTATAAGGCGGGTTGTATTCCGGTATTATAAATTTCTCAAACCGTGGGTTGCAATTCATTTTGAATATCACAGTATCACCACAACCGTTGAAAGACGGCAATGATTTGAACCCGTCCAACGAATGTCCTGCGGAGATTAATGTTTCATCCGTTTCCAAGACATTTATACCGGATAGTCCCAACATCGCCTTATCATAAGAAAAAAGATATTTAGCATAACTGATATATGCGGGATAAAATATTCTAAGCAGCCATGTGGGAAGAAGATGTACTATTTTACCATACTTAGTAGAAAGAATCCAATATCCGGATATATATTTCGAGAATATTTTACCAATGATTACCCCGAGTGTCTTTTTCTGTGGCTTACACTCGCGCACGAAATCACACCACTTTTTCAATTGCTCCGTAAAATAAATCTGGTCGGCATCAATCTTAACTGCGTAATCACATGTTACCTTTCCTAATGCGAAATTATTGTAAGTACTAATAAGAGAGGGATGTCCTTCTGGAAGATTTTTTGCGACCTCATACTCCTCTCTTGTAATATTCATACCGAGAATACGATGAGGATATTCGTAGCGTTTAATCTTATTCGGATATCTGGCCACCATTTTATCTATTTCAGCCACACTGTTGTCTGTGCAGTCATTATAAACAACAATAAGTTCATCTAATGCATCAATACATGATTCTATGCACCTCTCAATGAACATCCCGTCATTCTTCACACGCAGAATCCCAGCTACTTTGTTCATCATTATATCTTGTATTTTTTGATTCTCATATAGATACCATGAACCACACGAACGCCACGATTGCCGAAATGCGATTCTATCCATTTCATAAAGCGTTCCTTCTTAGTAATCCATGAGCCGGAAAAATAGTGGATGCTTATTGTCTTTTCCGTTATTACAAAATGATTTCCGTCATACGGATTGAAGTATTCTTTCGGATAGATGAATATTCCATTGATACATTGGATACCATCTGACCTCTTAAGCCCTTTTCTAACCAATACCTCACTTGTTATATAGACTATTGACTTCAAATTATGGGTGCCATCCGAATTTATAAAATGCAACCCATCATAGATGTCAAGCATTTCTTTTAAGAATGGATGTCTTCTCTCCATCGCCATTCCCAATCCAGGATTTACATGTAGATTTTTACTGTTAGGAGAACTTTCAAACCCCATATACCCCCCCCCCATGTAAGAACTTGATTTACAGGTTTTATAAGCTCAACATCAGTATCAAAGTATACACCTCCATAGTTATATAAGGCCCAATATCTAACATAGTCGCTTACAAAAGCGTATCTCTTGGCTTTATATGCTTCTTTAACATATGGGATAATGTTGACGTCAAAATTAGATTCATTCCAGAGTTTGATCTCATATCCAGGCAGATATTTCTTCCAAGAGCGGATGCACCTTTTGGCCAAAGGTGGGAGCTGTTTGCTTCCGAACCAACAATAATGAATGATTTTGGGTATCATAAAACAATTTTACTATCCTTGATTTTTATCAAACCTTCTGTAAAACGTATGCAAGCATATGCAACACGGGGGCAAGACCTTAACATTAAAACGAATATTTTATATTTGAAAGAATCCGCAAAACAGAGGCACTTTCCCATCTTGTACGCTTTCGCTTCATTCAAGAAATCGCGATAACTATGTATGTTCATCACCCCTCTTAAGTATAAAGAACTATAATCACGCAAGAATATATGTCGCATTTCGTCAAAAGACGCGCCTGTTTTCTTTGCCAACAATTCAAAATTCCGATAAGTACACTCCATTAACTTTTTAAGATGTTGCGCATTGAGGACATATTTTCCAACTGTGTTTTCGGGGTCAATATAACAATATACCTGTTTTGAAATAAACTGTATGGTATCAATCTGAAGTACATACCGGAATACGAAGTCAGTGTCTTCACCGTAAAACAGGTACTTGTTGAATTTCAGATTATTATTATGTATGATGTCGTTTCTGAAAAGTTTACACCAAGGCGTAGTCAGATAGGAGCCAATCATTTTACTGAAAAAATCGGTATCTCCATTGATGTCAATCTTTCTGTCAATAGGTGTGACAGACTTTTCCCTTCCTGATATAGTACCAATGTGGAAATAACCTCCTACAATCAAATCGGCCTGCGGTTTTCTCAATAAATTATCAAGAGCATCCTCATATAAATAATCATCGGCATCCACAAACAAGATCCACTCGCCTCTTGCATGATCCAATCCCGAATTCCGTGCGGCACTGACTCCTGAGTTTTTTTGGTAAAATACCTTAATTCGTGAATCTCTTTGTGCGTATTCATCGCAGATAGCCGGAGAGCCGTCGGTCGAACCGTCATCTATGAGCAGCAACTCGAAGTCGGTGAACGTTTGCGCAAGTATCGAGTCCACACACCTACGCAGCCATTTTTCCGCATTGTACACCGGAACTATAACAGATATTTGGGGATTATTCATTGTCGTTCATCCGTAAGGCATCTGCAAGGAAATCCATGCTTACAGAGCGAAATGCGGAAAGTCGATGCTCAACATCCGTATAATCGGGAACTGTAAATAGAGAATCCTTACGCATTTCAAATTCTTCTGAGGAAAAGACAAGTCGGTTTTCAAGTCCCGCATCCCGCAAAAGCGATATAAACCGGTCCAAGCCTCTGAATTCATTGGCTATGGCGATAAACGGTTTGTGAAAGATTATGGAGAAAACGCAGCCGTGAAACGAGTCGGTTACCACAAAATCAGCACGGTCAAATGCTGCGAGCCATTGCGATACCGTAAGCATTTTTGCCCCATGAGGCTCTTCCAAAAGAGATTGAATGGGAAGATTCAGGTGCGAACTTACTTCTGCAAGTATCGCAGTTTTATCCTTCGACGAATCCAATATATACGCTACGACATACGCTTTATGCGCATAATCTTTATCTTCTATCAGCCCCTTGTAATCGTCTGCCGAAATCAGGAGAGTCGGGTCAAGGACTTTTACACCTTTATGGTAATCAAAATCCCGGCTCAATATATCAAGCCCTTCATACTCGCGCACGGAAACCGCATCGAACCGATGAAGCAACTTACGGCAAAGCGGCATACGCTCTTCCGACATATAATTCTTCGCTTTGCCGAACGAAGCAGCATAGGCTATGCGAAGTCGTTGGTCATCAGATTTCAGGAAATCAAGGAAGTAGTGTGGAATATATGGAGAATAGTCTTCCCGCCATACCTGGTCGCTGCCTACCACAAAGGAATCATACCCCCTTGATGCTATATATTTCGCTACATCCATATCCGCAGTCAGCCGTTTGGTCTTGTGGATATGAGCGACAAATTCCGCATCGGCATACTGCGGAAGGGTCGGATTATATTCCGGATTCAATATCGAATGAAGATACACATCCTTACATCCGAACAGGTATCTTTTTATCACACATTTGGCAAAACTCATACAACGCATAACCAGCAACTTGCCGCAGGGACGACTATTCCCGCAGAGAAAAATCATCTCCGGCTTATGCCCCATATGGATAAGAACCTGTTGCAAGGCCCAGTTTTGAAGTATTCCTCCATAGTTGCGGTGCAAAGGTTGTGTGAGTATTCCGATTTTCATAGCAGCCTGAAAAGTTTTCGCAACACCCGAAAGGGAAACGCCTTGTTTGTTGTCAACATTAAAGCCTTATGGAAACCGGCTTTATCGAACATGTGCCAAAAAAAATCCCTGTTATTCGGCATGTCCACCGAATAAGCCACGCTCGGGTTATATGGAATGACTTCCGAAATGGGATATTCCGCCAACAAACAGCCTTCTTTTTGTAATTTGCCCTTCACCCCGGGATTGTTTATAATCAACAGGCTGCAACCGCGGTCGTCATCCAACTCGGGAGCTATCTTCTCAATACCCCAGAAGTCACCCAGCGTCACATCGCTTCCGCTCCGTCCGCACTTTGCCGGGCAAGCATGGCAAGAGGGCCGCAGGGTAAGATTGGCGAGAAATGCCTGCATATAGGCATTGTCGTAGAATATAGATGAGAGCGAAACTGTATTTTTCTCTCCGGCGGTTGTCACCTTGGAGAGGGTGAGAGCGAAACTGTATTTTTTCCAGCCTAAGCATTTGTCTCTGAACGAGATACCCTCTATAAGGGGCATCTCGTCCGAGAACAGGTGGTTTAGGGTGGGACGAAACTGAATTTTTTCGTCCTGACGGACGAGTGTTTCTTCGACGTATTTCCTCCATACCAATGGACTCGGCACACCGTGGCAAACGAAATCCACAGTCAGCAAGTTGTCGTATTCTCTACGAAGGTAACGCTTCAATCCCATGATCTGGCAGGGAGTACCCGAGAAAAGCACCTTGCGACCTGCTTTCAGAAACCGTTCCGCCTGCTTGAAAGTCTCACCGTTCCGGCTTTGTACATATTTGCTTCCCCGGAAAGTTCCCAGACCCTCTTTGGATTCGGTATAATCGTGGACGACATTCCAATCCTTGTCAAACCGGGCGCCAAACACGACACCATTCTCCGCAAGGACCGATTCTGCCAGAAGGGTGAAAATACCACCCGAAGAGCTGGCACGGCGGACTTCATCATCCGGATTGACGCCTGCATAGATACCGGTTGCTTTTCTTTCCCCGGCTTCAACCAATTCGGGACAGACTTTCTCGCATTTTCCGCAATCAATACAACGTGTCACATCTACCTGCGGATACAGAAAGCCTTCCTTATCCGTTACAAGGTCAATGCACTGTAGGGGACAACCTGACACGCAAGCCTCACAACCGCAGCAACGGGATTTATCTTTTACTTTTATCATCCCAGCAATTTAGCTTTTACCCCGTGAAGCGTCTGTACGATAAACGCTCGTTCGGACGGACTGCATCCTACAAAATAGGAAGAGACTCCGGCGCAACACACACTTGCCACGCACACAACAAGAAAACGAATCCAACCGTCTTCCATTTGCCGGCTGAGCAATACGGGCAAACAGGAAGCGGCCAGAGCCACCGTGAACGTGTTAAGACATACATTCCGAACGTATCGCCTGACGGACAGATGAACCATGCGGCGCAAAAAAAGCAATCGAAGTATCAGGCAACAAACGGAGACGAACAATGCCACCACCAATGTGGATTCAGGAAGGAAACCTGCTTTCAGACAGCAATAAGAAAGCGGAAAGTTCATCAGCAACATGCCACCCACCGCTATCTGATAATTGCGGATATTGCCGTTGGCGTTTTGCAGCGTAATCAGGGTGTTCGACAGTATATCACTAAGTGACAGCAGCAAAACCAGCCGGACGAAATTTACGGTATGGTCGGGGTATTGCTTCAGCCAAAGTTGCAGTATAAAATCGGTTTCCAGCAAGACAGGCAAAGCCAGAATGAACATGATATAGAACGAAAAGCGGGAACCGCGCTCTACCAGCGACATTGTGTACTCCCGATTGTCGGAAGCGTATGATTTTGTGATTTGAGGATTCAGGGCAGTCATAAAATTGCCGGAAAACGAGCAGATAGCGGTATTTACCTGGTCAGCTATGCCTCGGGCGGCATTCAGTACCGGACCGACAAAGATATTAAGCAGCACATTGACACCCTGCCACTTCAACAATCCGGCGGTGCAGCCAATAAAGTTCCACACTGCGAACGAACCCATCTCTTTCCAACAGGGACGGTCGAAACTGAAACGCCACCGGCATTCCTCAAAATGCCGGCCACAATAATGCAAATAAAAGCACTGTAAAGAGATACTGACAAGGACCAATAGCAGCGAATAGACAATCAAACGGTCAAAATGCCACGGCGAATAGGCTATAAATAATACAACCAGCAAACGCAGCATCACATCCATGATTCCCACCTTGGCAAAAGTGCCCATGTGCTCATGCGATGCGATCGAGGCGTTGAACGGCGTGCTGCACAGTCCCAATGCAAATGAACAGACCGAGGCTTGAAATACCCAATTGGCCGCATGAAGCCGGTCGGTCGGTATGGTCATTTGGGTGTTCAAGAACCACAAACCGACGGTTTCCGCCACGAGGATTACCAATAGTGCCAATATGACATGGATAGACAAGGAAGTGGAGAACATCAGTTTAAGCCGTTCCATGTCTTTCCTGCCCAATTCAAAGGTGAGAAAACGGCTTACTGCTGACGAAAGGGAGGAGGAAACCAATGAGAACATGGCTACAAATCCGCCTACGACATTATATATGCCGTAGTCTTCCACTCCCAGTGTGTTCAATACCACTCTCGATGTATAAAGCGATACCAACATACCGAACAGCATACGCCCGTAGAGCATCAGCGTGTTTCTGGCTATGCGTCTTGTGTTTTCCGATTGTGTGGACATTGAAGTCTTAAAAGGCAGCTAAAAATCAGAAAAGGCAACTTATCTGACTATGAATCTACTATCTGTTATTATTGCCAAATATCCGTTTCCAGATGGAAATCTTTTCCGATTTCTCAAAGCCATGAATTTTCTGCAAATAGCGGTCGTAGTTCCATCGGTTGTGTATCATCTCGTATATCACGCCCCAGTCGGGAAGTCCGCCCAAGTTGCGGTCGTCGATGTACATATCGGCAGATACCTTACGGCTGCGCAGTGCGGACATGTCGGCTTCTTCCTCGGGCATGTTGCTGTTCACGGCATAAAACTCCAGCCCGCGCTTGCGGCAGAAGTCCACCGCTTCGTCCAGAAGTTCACCCTCCCGCACACTCCACAGTATCAGCAGGTGCCGCTCCGCCTGTAATTTTTTAAGCGTGGCGATGGCAAAGGGAATCTCCCTGCCTATCTGCGGATACTTGTGTTCCACTATCGTTCCGTCGAAGTCTACCGCGATTATCATATTCTCAGGTTGTTCCGGCCGGCCTGTCCGAAATGGTTATCAGACCGGCGGGAAACGTATATGGGGTTTTATCGGACTATCCGGATATATTCGGGATTGACCTCCACACCCACGGCAAGGAAACCTTTCAGTTCGACAAGCAGACGCTTGACCTTGGAGCCGCGGGTGGTCATCAGGCGGCCCTCGTATCCGTCGAGCGTGCCGCCGATGATGCGGATTTTGCGTCCGTACATGGCCGGAGTGACTTCTTCCGGCAGGTAATATTGGGGGAATTCCGAAGCGTTCACGGCATTGATGAACCGCTCCATGTCCGTATCGGCGACGGTCATCGGTTCGCGCCAGGTATTGCGCAGCCAGCGGTACTGGAGGGTCGGCGTCTTTTCCACGACGGCATCAAGTTTGCTCTGCGTCTCGTGGACAAAGAGCAGATCCTGTATGAACGGAACCTCCTCGCGGACATGAATGCCTTTGCGTATCTTCAGGCTCCATTTCATCGGGACGAAGATTTCCATCTTCATTTCTTCAAGCTGCTTGTAGGCGGGCTGCCTGGCGTTTACCCTTTTCAGGTCGCGCATCACATACCACCGTAGCTCTTCCTTGTCGTCATGGGATGCCATATTTCAGTTCAAGGCAATTTTATTAATCCTGCAAGATTTGTAAACTTATTATAAATCAAGCAGTTACAGCTAAATCTATTAAAAGTTGGGGATTTCTCCCCGTTTTCGTTTCCTTGCCTGTGTCTCATAGCAAATCAACGTATGTTCGCCTTTCCATCGGCTGATTCTTAGGCATATAATCGCCTGTATCTTGCACTTCTCTCAGGGAGAGAGGTATCGGGAATTGATTTATGGCGTAACTGATTGTTTAACAGTTATAAACTGATTTTTTATAAATCGGATTTGCTCAACATTTGATGTGCAAGTCTCACGGAAAATGAAAGCAATTGAAAATAAAAAGTCGTTTTTATAGCCATATTTACAATAAATTACGTAATTTTGCAACCGTAATACCTCTCTCCCTGAGAGAATTGGTTTTTTACTCAACAAATCTGTCGCTTCCGATATTTCTCTTCACAAGAGAAGTAGTCGTTTTATATTTTATTATATATCAAGACATTATAATACACGGGAAGCCTTGTTTGCTCAACATTTGTCCTTATTTTGCAATTTCACTTTTTTGCATTGGGGAAGAGTTGTCCTTGCCATGAGGAGGGGATTTTCATGCTTCCGGCTTGGAAAATCCTTCTCTTTCAATGAAAAGAAAGTGGCGTTTTCTTTCAGTTTTTGACCGTATTTTCCTATCTTTGCATCCGAAATACTTCTCTTGTGAAGAAACCGTTCAAATCATTGCCGGGCAGGGATAACATACAAATGGGACCGTAGGGGTACGGAAATGAATCGCCGTAAACCGGACCATTGCGGGAAGGGCCAAGGTCGGTTTACGGGAAAATGTCAGCCGTTTTTTTTGTGTTACAGGGACTTTAGGATAAGGCTGTTGGCCTTGTCCACCACCGATGTGTCGAGCGAGGCGAGGTAGATACGGGTGGTGGTTTCGGAGTCGTGTCCCATAGCCTCGCTGATAGTGGAGACGGGTATGTTTTTGCTTTTGGCTATGCTTGCCCATGCGTGGCGCGCGACATAGGTCGTCAGCGGTATGCCCAGCCCCAGCTGTTCACCGAGTTTCTTCAGTTTGGCATTGACAAGATGTGCGGCGTTCTTGTACTGCTTGCGGGCATCCTTCTCCATATTGCGGATGATCGGCAGCAGGTAGGGCGTGCCGGAGGTGTCGTACTTGGCGACAATCTCCTGCATCGGCTTCTCCCACTTGATGAAAAGCTGCTGCCCGGTCTTCTGCCGGCGGTAGGCCAGCACCCCGTTCTGCAAGTCCTTCTTTCTTAGGTAGGCCATATCCACGAATGACATGCCGCGCGTGTAGAACGAGAACATGAACAGGTCGCGGGCGTAGTCCGTCGCCGGCATGAGCGTCAGGTCGGCGTCCCGTATCTGACGGATGATTTTCAGTGGTACGGCGCGTTTGACGGTCTTGTCGATACCTGTATAGACATGTTTGAACGGGTTGCGCTGCACGGTCAGCTCCTTCTCGACCGCCCGGTTGTAGACAGCGCGCAGCCCCCGCATATAATAGGAGGACGAGTTCGGGCATATCCCCCTCGTTTTCAGGAAGGTCTCGTACCTTACCATCAGGTCGGAATCCATTTCTTCCGGAAGCACGTCGCTTTCCCCGAGGAAACGTCCGAAACTGTTCAGGACGGTGGTGTAGCGCTCGGCCGTGCGGTTCTTGCCGATTTGCCTTAACTGCCTGACAAGCCCCCATGCGAAAGACATGAAGCCTCCCGTATCCGAAGGTGTGAGGTAGAGTCGCACCACATCTTCCGCGGTATAGGCACGTCCGGCACGGTCCAGCCGGGAAATGATGTTTCCCAGCCGTGCCGTGTCCTCCGCAATCCGTGTCCTTAACGCCGCCAGATAGGCGTGCCGGCTTTGCCCGGCATCCGGCGGCAGGGATATGCCGGCGTGCGGCCCGTCCCATTCCTGCGGGTACACTCTGTAACCGGTATGGATCTGTCTTGCCACCCGGTTGTGAATCACTTGGTAGAATAATGTGCCCTCTCTCGCTTCGGAGGAGGATGCACGGAATTTGGTTCTCACTGTTGCCATAATTATGTATATATTGGTTATTGTTTCAGCTTATGGCAGACGAAAACAGTCAGTGCGATGCAGAGCGCAAGAAACCCTGCCGTGCCTCCGAGCATCTTCCACAGCATGACACTGTGCATGAACCGGGCGTTGGCCATGCAGGTGCAGATGAAAGCCGCCAGAAGGAATATGACCGCCTCTATCAGGCACCAGAAGGCGGTGTCGGAAATTGTCACACGGTCCCTCATCGAGAGGCGGTCGAGCATCTTTGCGCTTTCCCTGTCAATCCTTCCGGCTATCTTCCGGCAAATCGCGTCACCTTCCCGCTCAAGCGTCCGTCTGGCTTCCCCGCTGACGGTAATCCTGCCTGCCTCACGAAGGGAGGAGAGCGCCCCGTCCAGTCGGGGCAGGGCTTCCGAGAGCCTGTTTTCGAGCTTTTCCACGTTGGCACCAAGAATGCGGACGGCCTTGTAATTGTTTTCCAGCGCGTCGGCCACGCGGTCTTCCTCCTGCATCCTTTCGGCTGCCGGGAGTGCCGCGTCTATCTCAGAGAAATCGAATTTGTCCTTACCCATAGCTTCTATCGTTTTTGTCCGGTCCTCGGTTTCCTGCCAATCATCCTTGCCGCCTCACGGGCGCAGCGGCGTGCCCATTCCCGTTCGTCCTCGTCCTCGCGTCTTCCCCAGGGCATGTCGCCGGTACTTCCGCCACCGCCGCCCGAGGGTGCGGCCTGTGCGGACATCATCCCGATGAACAAGGACACGGCGAGGTTTGTCAGCTCCTTGTGGTTCGCCACCTCGCGGTGGTCGAACTCGTCGTCGAACACCTCCATGACCCTTTCGGGAATGAAGCAGCGCAGGCTTCCCCCGTCGATGTCGATACGGTACGGGGTGGTGCCGGGACGGTAGTCCGTGTATCGCGGAACCGGTGCCGTTCCTTGTGCCCGGAACGGTGTCGCCGGTGCCGGCTTCCTTGCGGCGGGCGGCGTCGGGACGGTCTTTGTCCCGGGAGCCGCGTGCAGCTTCCTCCATGTGCCTTCGAGCCTGCTTGCCATGAGGTTGCGCCCCCTGCCGAGTTCGGAAGCCTTGTATCTGGCGTTGCCCTTTTTCAGCACATAGCCGCGTAATACCTTCCTGTTGTCTTTCAGTTCCCAAAGATCGTATCCCTTGCTCCGGAGTATGGCGGCGTATCCGTCCCATGACCAGCTTTCCAGGGATTGCAGGGCCTCCATGCAGTCCCGGTTCACCTGCCCGATGTTCGTATCCCGCACCTCGGCGGCGGTCGTCCAGCCCCGTTTCAGGGCCACACGCTCGGCCGCACGCTGCGCCCGCAGATGGATGTCGTGGTCGTTGTTGACACGCCCCTGCCCGTCGATGCGGCAGAACGCGCCGTGAAGGTGGGGAACGCCGCTTTCGGATTCCTCGTGCAGCCATATCGAACCCTTGCTGCCTCTAAGATTGGTCTTCGGGGAATAGGTCCTGCCGTTCTTGTCACACAGTTCGATGTTGTCGAACTCGTCGATGAAGTCGTCCCACAGCTTCCGCCAGTCGTCGATAGTGAAGTCCTTCGTGTGCTCCGGCGCGGGGCTGACCTCGATGCGGATGACGGAATTTTTGACCCGTTTGAACTTCGCCAGCGTCAGCCGCATGGAGTCCCATATCCCCGTGGCGTCCAGACCGGGCGGCAGCAGGTTGTCCTTGACATGGAATATGCGCTCGGGATGTTTCTTGTTCCTCGATTCCCCCGTGATATACCTGATGTCGTTTATCCCGTGGGAGATGGATTTCGCTTTTGCTATCATGGTTCCTCCTTTCCGTCTTCAGCGTTCCTTGTCCCGTCGGGCAGGCGGTTGGAGAGCTGTACCTTGTCGAGCACGGCGGTGATGCGCTCCGCCAGCCTGCCCAGTTCCTTGAGCCACCCGAGCATGAACGGGTAACTGCCGAACATCTGTCTGCGCTTCTCGGGGGCCATGCCGCGGAGCGCGGACGTGTAATTTATCAGGTCGCTGCGGCAGCCTATGAGGGTCTCCATGACGGCCTCCTGCCTTGCCGTCAGCCTCGCTTTCGGCCTGTAGCCGGAAGCCCTTGCCAGTATGTAGTTGCTGACGGTCATGCCGCACTTTTCGGCCAGCCGCCGGATATGCTGCTTCTGCCCCGGTGTGACCTTGGCGCTGACATACTCGGTGCGTCTGTCCTCGGGCGGGAAGGGTGTATTCTGCTTGTTTTCTGTCATATAACGTTGTTTTAAAAGGGTTTTCAAAAGGTGCGAGCCTGCGAGCGCCGCCACCGGCGAACCGCCAGTGAGCCGCGAGAGCGCCAAGGTAATACCGACCGGAGGGAGGTGTCACCTTGGCATATCTCGTAACAGAAGAGCGTTCCGGCCTTACTTTCGGGATGCCTCCACTGCCGGACGGGATGCCGTTCAAGAGCCGTTCAGGTGCCATTACGGGCGCTGTGGCAAGGGTTACTGACATAGTTGCCCTGCGTGTCCGTCCAGCCCTCTATGCAGGTCACGGAAGCTACGGAAGCGGTTCTGGAAGCGGTTACCGCTATCAAGCCCAGCCTCTCCATTGTGGCGAGCAGGTTGCGGACTTTTTTCCTCCCTGTGTTCCATTCCTCCGCGAGGCCGGTTTCCGAAAACTGGAACTGTCCGGCCTGCAACTCCTGCGGCCTGCGGAACGAACCGTCCCTGCCGGGGGCTGACCGCATCCGTGAGAGCAGGTCATAAAAGAGCGCGTGGTTGCCGACGGTGTTGCCGGCGGTGTCTCTCGTTGTGCCGTTCAGCCATTCGACTGCCTCTGCGGCAAGGTGGAAGCGGATTGTCCGGAATCCCTGCGGCTTTCTGAAAGGATATGCTTCCTTGTTTCCCGTGTATTCTCGCATCATTCAGGTAGAGATAAGGGAACGGGATGGCGGAGTGACCTGCAACGGCTTCGCCGGAATACTGTGAATGAAAGTTTCCTTGTCCGCCAAGGCTTCATCCGCCGCCCCGTTCCTGTCCGACTTCAATTCTTCCCTCCGTTCGTGACGGGTTGGGATTGCAGGTGCTGTCGTGCATCCTCCACCGCCTTGAAGTCGGATGAGATTCTCATCAGCGCGACACTGACACGGCAGAGCTGGCCGATGTCGACAAAGTCCTTGACGGCCTCCATGAGTTTTTGCGCACGCTCCTGACGGTGCTTCATCACGGCCTCGTTGCCTGTCCCGTTCTCCCTGGTAAGCCCGTGGTTGAGGAATCGGTTGACGGCCAGCATGTCGGCCGCCCCGATAGTGTCGGTGTCACCGTCCCCCGTTCCGTGGCCCACCATTACCCGGATGGAATCGGCCTCGTAGGGGGAACAGCCGCGAAGGAAGTCCAGAATGGTCTGCGCCTTCGCGCCGATTGCGGACCTGCCCTCTCTCTTTTTCTGTTCCCTGTTCGCGGAATCCTGAACCGCAGTATCCTTGATACCCGGCTCCTTGTTCGTCAGATTGTCCATGTACATTTTCTTTTAAAAGGTTGGTAAATCATCTGTTCCTCTCACGCCCCACCAGATAGCGTGCGGCCCCGCTGTCTATCTCTTCCTGCGATTTCACCCGCACCCGTCTCAGCCATGCGTCGAGGTCCTCCCTGGCGAAGAAGCACAGCTTGCCGTTAGGCTTGTAATAAGGGATGGCACGGCGCATCATCAGTTTGTAGAGATAGCTCGGCCTGAGTCCGAGGTACTTTGCGGCCTCGGTGGTGGTCATCAAATTGCGTTCACTTTCCATATACGTTCGTTTTAAGATTGTTCCTTGTACTTTCGGAAAACCGGAAGATGCTGTCTGTCAGCCCTTTCTTTTCTTCTGTTTCCGATGCAAAGTTAAGTTTGACCCGATGTGCCCCAATGGGGGACGAATGGGGAAATTGCATAAAAAAGAAATGCGCCATACTGCTGGTTTTCAACAGTATAGCGCATGGCTACGGCTTGTATATGTTGTGCTGAATGGGGAAACGGCGGGCGGCTATGGGGTGCTGTTCAGCCTGCGGGCATTCTCGATGGCGCTGTCAATGGATTTGCGGTAATCCCGGTTCTCCCTTGTGGCGCCTTGCGCGCACACGTCGTTGCGGTGCTTGTCATAATATGACTTGGATATGCCGCAACGTTGCAGGAACTCCTCCGCCCAGAGCCTGCCGCGCTCGCGCGGCCTGATGGTCTGCGAGACGGAGAACACCATGTAGCAGACGCGCAGGTTCTCTTTGGGGCATACGGTGACAGGCCGCGAGGTGGGTTTGAGATTCATGAAGTTCACGAAGTCGCTGCCCGAAAGGTAGCCGAACTGGCAGTCGTTGCACACTCCGTAGATGAACAGGCACAGGGCGAGGTCGACGGTGTCCGTCCACGCGGATGTCTCTTGCAGCAGGGCGGTCCGGTTCATGGCTTGTCCTCCTTCATGCGCCGGATGTCGGAGATGATGCTCCCGGCGATTCCTTGCAGACGCTCCACCAGCACGTCGAGGAACATGGGCTTGAAGCAGTACACGCAGAAGGTGCGGTCGCGTTCCTGCCGCCACTCCCTATATAACAGGTTCACGCGCGCGTGGGCTTCGTCATACCTCGCCTTTGCCGCGTCGCATTCCGCGTCGAGGGACCTGTATTCCTCCGAATCGTGCGGAAGCAGGTCGAGCCGGTTGCTCATAGCCGAATAGTCGCGCCAAAGCCGGGTGGCGGCCGCTTTCGCCTCCTCGTGGCGGAGTTCAAAGGGTTTGAGGTGTTCCTCGAAAAGGGCCTCGAAGTCCACCGGCTGCAACGGTGCACGGTCAAGCGAGAGGTAGGTTTCAGTTTCCGAACATAGGGAAGTGGAAAATTCCAGAAGCCGCCCCGCATCCTCATGGAACATTGCGGTCGCTTCCGTCACGATCCGGTTCGTGTCATTGAAATCCTTATAGAACAGGGACAGCGGCACAGCCTGTTCAAAAGTGATACGGTCTTGCCTGCAAGTGGCAAGCAGCGTGTTTACCTCTTGCAGCCGTCGTGTTATCTGTTGTATCATCATTCTTGAATTTTATTGTTTATGATATACATGAGTATCGCATGAATACTTTCAAGTATTTGCGTGGAGTCAGGTATTTTATTATAAGCCAATTCCGGAAGTTCTTTCATATAGACCGGTTCCAATTTGCTCCATACATTTTCCAAAGCGGAAAACAGGGGTGATTCGTCCAGGTTTCGTCTTTGCCATCCTTCCGGTTTGCTGAACTGCTGTCTGTCATGGGTGAACAGATTGTGAAAGTCATTCAGAAAATCGGACGAATCCAGATACTGTCTTATTTCCTTGTCATGATACAAATAATAGAGGTCGTAGAAATGGCGAATTTTCGCAGACAACTGTGAATGGTGCTCGTCGGCCAGCGAACATCTGATTAACGACACAAGTTTCTCGGTAAGCGTTCTGCGCTTGTCCAGCACATGTATGACAAATGGCCGCATGTCATATTCCTCTATCAGCTGTTCATTACCCGACTGCTGTAGGAATGTGGTCAGGAAACTTTGTATCACACGCTGTTCGGATGGATACGGGTTGGCAAAAGAATTGATCTCTACAAGTATCTGTCCCGGATTGATGGATGTGGCGGCCAATGATTCCATAATCTGCGGATAGTGATAGTAGGCCTTATAATAGTGTGAGCCCTTGCTTGTCTTTCCGGGTATGGGAATCTCATCCAGTCCCTCTGTCATGTCGTGGGCGGTTTTGCGTATCAGATTTTTCAGTTGGTTGCCGCTTAGGGTCCATACGTCAGATATGGCCACATCTATATCCTCGGAAAATCTGGCCCCTATGCCGTATGCCTTGGACAGACTTGTCCCTCCTTTGAACACTGCCCGTCCGTCCTTGTCATGCTCCGCCATCAATTTCAAGGAACGGCTGACCCAGTAATCCTTCTCTATAAAGAGCGGGCTGATACCCAAACCTCCGTCCGTTGTCGGACGTGATGCGAAGTTGATGGCATCCTTAAAAAGTTGTCGGTCTGTGTGCAGTCTCATACGATGTTCCAGTTTTTAGTCGTCGGTAATATGGTTGAAGATATTCCCAGCTTGTACCGGCTTACGGGGTTAAGTGTTTCCAACAGATCTTCAACAGGGAAATCCAGATATTCAAGGATGGCTCCAAGCTGTGCCCTGACATACGGCTTGTATGCCCTGCACAGTTCCAGCAGCCGTTTCCTGTCCGTTTCGGACAATCCCTTTATCCAGACTGTCATCTGCGCTATCGCGTCATCGGTTGTCGAGCCGGGAATCTCCTTTATCAGACGGAGCGCGTCCAAAATGACTAAAAGCGGTATGTCGTCTTTCACTATGCGATTTGGCTGCAACAGGAAAGTTATTCTATACTGTCCTCTGGATAACGGACGACGGGAGACATTCGTACCCACCATGATAACAGAAGATATTTGGGTGGTCAGGGCCAGACTTGCGAAAGCCCTTGTCCCGGTGATGTACCCTATGGTGTTGCCGTCCTTTTCAAGAAAGTCCCTTACGATTTCCTTTTCCGGGGGAAGCAGCTCCCCGAATCGTGATGTCCGGGGTTTGTAGTAACGTCCTTTGGAGATACGCTTTATTATACCGGCATACTCGAACTGGTTGAGTGCCTTGATAAGGGTTGCGCGATATTGACGTGGTATGTCAAAATCGGAAGCCGAAACCACCACGCCTTCCGGCATACGGTCTATCTCCTGCCTAACCTTGTCTCTTATAACCATTGTCGTTTTCAATTTTGGTGCAAAGTTACTAAAATAATTCTTGTTTTCTGCGCAAAAAACAAGAATTTCAACTGTGATGACAAAAAATCAAAGCGGCATATAGAACGGTCCGTCATGAGGGATGACCGGTGCACGAAAAAAATGCCCGTCTGACGGACTTTATCCCCGTTTTAGGGGCGGATAAAGTCCGATGGATGATTCTCACCCGAACGCTTTGTCAAGAAGGTTCACGGCCTCTACTTTCTTGCTGTCAACGATTTTTGCGTATATCTGGGTCGTTTTCACGTTGGAGTGGCCGAGCAGCTTGCTGGTCGTGTAGAGGTCAGCCCCAAGGGTGAGCATCATCGTGGCGAACGAGTGCCTGCTGGTATGGAATGAGATGTGTTTCGTCACGCCGGCGTCCTTGGCCCATACCTTCAGCATGAGGTTTATCCTTGCAAGGGCGGGAAGCGTCCCGAACACGGCATTGCTGGAAGAGGCGTCCCCACGCTCGGGCAGCCAGCTCATGGCGGATTCCGACAAGGGCTGGTATATCGGCGTGGTGGTCTTCTGCATGACCACCGTCACCCTCCATTGCCCGCTGTCAAGTACGAGGTCCCCCCATTTCATCCGGGCCACGTCACCGAATCTCAACCCGCAGAAGCAGGCGAAAAGGTAGGCGCGTTTCACGTCCTCACGGGGACAGTCGGCGGCTATGAGGCTCTTGATTTCGTCCACCGTAAGAAATTCACGCTTGCTTTCGGGAACCTGTATCCTCTCCTTGGGCGTAAGTTGCATGAAGGGATTTTCCCCGATGACCTCGGCCCTTACAGCCGCGTTGAGCGCGCTGCTCAGATATCCGGCATAGTCGGACGCGCTTTTGGGGGTGAGGGGCTTGCCCCATTTCGTCTTGTAGTCATATTGCAGGAACTCCATGAACCCGGTGCAGAAAGCCCTGTCCACCTCGCGCATGGTCACCTTGTCATTGTATTCACCAAGCAGCCGCATCGTGCATTTCAGCAGCCTCAGACAGCGTGCCCCTTTTCTTTCCATGTCCTCATAATAGGCCTGCATCCAGTCTTTCAGCAGCATCTTCGCCCGGCTGGAAGTATGCTTCAGTCCGGCCTCGTTGTGGGTGATTTCCAGGATACGCTCCATCTTGATGGTGTTCGCAGTCTTCATCGTCTCGCTGTTGAGTGTCTTTATCTGCGGGCCGGTTTCGGGATGGATATACAGTTTCAGGAACTCATAGCTGCGCCGTCCGTCACGGTATATGTCGAGATAGAGGGATTCCGAGCCGTCGGCGAGCTTCTTGCTGCGCAGCCTTACGGGTTCCTTGATTTTGGGTTGGATTGATTTCTTTGCCATTGTATCAGGTGTTACTGTTTGTATCGTTGATGAATATCGCGTCCGGCAGGTTTGCCGCGTCGTCCTTTTTCCGGTCGATTATCTTGGCATATATCTGTGTGCTTCTCACACTCCTGTGTCCCAGAAGTTTGCAGACGGTAAAAAGGTCGGCTCCGAGTGTCAGAAGCATCGTGGCATAGGTATGCCTACTGGTGTGGAAGCAGATGTCCTTATGGATTCCGGCAGACCATACCCAGTTTTTCAGGTGGTTGCACACATCGCTATGGTCCGGAAGGTCGGAGAACACGATGTCCTCCGGGTCGGCATCCTCCTGCTCCGGTAGCCACTCCATAGCCTTTCCAGAAAGGGGGAGCAGCAGGGGTTCCGATGTCTTGGATATGACAATGCTGGCATACCACTGGCCGCCGGCACAGGAAAGGTCGCGCCATCTCAATTTCTCCATGTCCCCGTACCGGAGGCCGCTGAAACAGCAGAAAAGATAGGCCTGTTTGACTCTTTCCCTGTAACACGGGGTGGCGATAAGCCGTTTCACCTCATCAATGGTGAGATATTCACGCCTGGTTTCGGGCATGGAAATCTTGTCAGCCGCATCAATCTGTGTCATGGGATTCTTTTTCAGCACCCCGGCGCGGACTGCGGAGTTCAGGGCCGCACGGAGTTTGCACTGGTATCCCCATGCCGTTGTCCGGTTGATAGGCTGGCCGGACCTTGCACGGTAGTCGTTACGCAAATAATCTATGAACATCAGGCAGAAATCCTTGTCCACCTGCGACATCCTGACATCCGGCGCTATCGTTCCCAGTATCCGGGCCACTTTGGTTATTATGGCCGTGTTCTTGACACCGTACCTTTTCTGTTCGCCGATATAGGCGTCCATCCATTCAGAAAGCGGCATGTCCGTATGGAATACGGGCTTGTCACCGGTGCCGCCGTTTCCGATTCCCAGCAGTTGCAGGGTACGTTCCCGCTGTAGTTCCTCGACCTTCTTCATGGTCGCCTTGTTCCTGCGCACGGCCTCGCGGTCCGTTTCCGGCAGGAGGTACAGTTTCAGGAAGTCGTAAGTCCGTCTGCCGCCGTCGCAACAGTCGAGATAAACGGACTTGCGACCGTCGGCAAGCGTCTTATAGCGTACCTTTACTGAATTATCTGTGAGTTTTTTCTTCGGTCTTCCCATTGTGAATAGAGTAACAATTACATTGCAAAGGTAACAAAATTTTCGTTACCAGTAACGTTTTGGGTAACAAAAATCACGAATAAAAGCGATTTTTTCAGAAATGAAGGGAAATAACTAACCTTAATTATGTATCTAATAATCAATGATATATATTCTATTTATTTCCCTTACTTTCGTTTGTTTCTCAATTGTTTGTTAGTGGACAGAATTCTTGGGGATTGGTTTCTTATTTAGGGCGTTTGAATTATACTTATGCTGATAAATATTCAATAGAGGTATTGGGTCGTCGGGATGGGTCTTCTAAGTTGGCGAAAGAACAACGTTGGAAAAATTTTTATTCTATTTCTGGTTTTTGGAGACTTTCAAATGAAGACTTTTTAAAAGATGTTTCATGGTTGAGTGATTTGAAGCTGCGTTACAATTATGGTAGAACAGGTAGTGTGGAAGGTATTGACAATTACGAGAGATTTGCTACTATCAAAACTGGTACGACTATTTTTGGTGTAAATCCCGGTACGCATACTTCATTGTGGGTAGACGGTATGAGATCTGCGGAACGTACATGGGAAACTATTGACAGCCACGATGTGGGAGTGGATTTTGCTTTTCTTAGCAATCGTTTGAGAGGTTCATTTGATTATTTTATCAAGACCAATAACGGTATGTTTATTGATGTACAATATCCTTCTATTTTAGGTGCGGCTGCTCCTAAAACCAACAATGGTAAGTTTCGTGCCCGTGGTTGGGAGTTGGCTTTGAATTGGAATGATCAAATAGGTCAGGTAAAGTATAACATTGGAGGATCTCTTTCGGATGCATGGTCAAAAGTGCTTGAATTAGCTAATAATGAAAATGTACCTAATGAGGGTAAGAATGAAAATCGCTTAATCGGTATGCCAAGACAAGCATTGTATGTATACCAAACTGATGGTATTTTCCAAAGTGCAGATGAAGTGGCTGCATATTATGAGAAGTATTATTGGAATGCGGATCATTCAGGACCGAAAGCTAATAATATTCTTCCTGCACCTCAGGAGGCATCTACTAATACACTTCGTCCGGGGGCTCGTAAAGTAGTCGATTTGAATGGTGACGGTGCTATAACAAAAGATGATCTTTACTATGCAGGAGATATGGCCCCTCGTTTGACATTTGGCTTTAAATTGGGATTGGAATGGAAAGGAATCGATTTCTCGGCTTTCTTCCAAGGAGTAGGTAAACAAGTATTGTTAAGAGGTGGATATTTGGCTGCTCCATGGACTACAAATTATGTTCTGCAAAATAAAAACTTCGCAGGGAAAATGTGGAGTGAGAATAATCGGGATGCAGAATATACTATTGCTTCACGTGACCAGAATTTTAATAAGTGGAATTATAATAATAAAGATGTCAGTGTTCAGAATAATCGGTATGTCCGTTTGAAATCTTTGGTAGTGGGGTATTCATTGCCTCAAAAGTGGATTTCAAAAGCCGGACTCAGTAAATTGAGAGTTTACTTCTCCGGTGATGATCTTTGGGAATGGACAAAAGTAAAGGATGGATATGATCCGGAATATGGTGAAAATTCAAATAACACATTCCCGTTCAGCAGATTGCTGACATTCGGAGTAGATGTTACATTCTAATAACCTGTTAAAATATAAACATATGAAAACCATAATAAATAAATTTTTTCTTGCATCGGCTGTGGTGATGTCATTGACTGCATGCAGTGACTTTCTTGATAAAGAACCGTTGTCTCAGGGAACAGAGGCTATTGTGTTTAAGACTCCTGAACATTTTGAACAGGCAGCCAATGCTTTATATAATGTAATTGGATGGAAAAATCTGGATAATAAGCCGTCATACGGTGATATAATGGACCGAGGGACGGATATCAGTGGATTAGGAAGCAATGGAGGTGGTTCGGCATCGGAAGGAAATTGGAGTTGGGATAAGCCTTATTCGCATATCCGTACTTGCAATATATTGTTGGAAAAGGCAGAAGCTTATGATGGTAGCCAAAGTGATATTGCCCAGTCTGTGGGGACTGCTTATTTTTTTCGCGCATGGCAGCATTTTTATTTGTTGCAACATTTTGGTGGTGTGCCTATTTCAGACCATGTGTTGACTGTTAGTGATGGAGTGTTACAGGCCCCGCGAAACAGTCGGTATGAGGTGGCAGCCTTTATTATGTCCGATTTAAGAGAGGCTGTAAAGCGTTTGCCTAAAGAAACGGAAATTCCGGAAGGAAGCAAAGGAAAAGTAAGCAAGGAAGCTGCCAAATCTTTTTTGGCCAGAGTATTGCTTTATGAGGCTACGTGGGAAAAGTATGTTCCTGCTATCAATTATGATTTAGATGGTGATGGGAGTTCGCAGGGGGCAGGAACTGTTAAACCGGAAGGATATCCTTCTATAACCGATATGTTGACAGAAGCAAAGCAGATGTCAAAAGAGGTGATAGAAGAAGCTGAAAGTGGAACTTATAAGTTGTGGGCAGAATGTGATTCTTTGAGTTATTACTATTTGTTTAATATTGATGATAAGGGTGGAAATATTCCTAATTTCAAAAGTGCTGGAAAAAGTACGAATAAAGAATTTATTTTCTCAAAAAAATATGACTACGATCTGAGTCGTGGTGGTATTAATTTATCGCATTCGGTCATGGTAGGTGCAGCAACGGGTATGAGTGCTCAGTTTGGTGAATCTTTCCTTTGTCGTAATGGACTTCCTATTCGTATCAGTTATACAGGTAGTATGTCTGATGCGCAGAATAATCCAGAATTCGAGGGATATGCAACATTTATAGGTGAATATCGTAATCGTGATTATCGTTTTGTTGGTTGTACTTTCTTACCTGACCGTGTATCTTATAGTAGCCGTACTGAAGATGGACGTCAACGTATGGATGCTAGTCAACCTTATCCTACTCCTGTGTTTCCTAAGGACAATGATCATTATGATCCTACTGATCCCGTATATAGTAGTTCTTGTGCAGTCTTCCATCCCACAATTAGAAATAATAGTACAATGGGGGGATACAGCAGCCGTAAGTATTTGATTGAAGGGGCAAATCGTCCGGATAATACAGAATCTGCAGATTTTCCATTGATTCGTTTGGCAGAGGTGCATTGTATTTATGCCGAGGCGACTTGTGAATTGAATAATGGAAACATTTCAGATGAAGATCTTAATTTCTCTATTAATAAAAATCGTGCTCGTGCTGGAGTGGCTCCTTTGACCAATGCGTTAATTGCTAATGTTTGGGATGCTGGTTATTGGGATCATGCTACAGGAAAAACTATTTGTAAAAAAATGAATCTGTTGGATGAAATACGTAGAGAGCGTGCATGTGAACTTTTTGGTGAAGGTTTTCGTATGGACGATTTAAAACGTTGGGGTATTGCGCATATTAACTTGACTGGTCGTAAATTGGGTCGACATGTTTTGGGGACGGCATACGAAACAGAGAAAGCCAATGATGCCACTTACTTCGGTGAACCCTGTTATTATCCAGAAAAATATCCTTTGCTTTATGGGCTTTATGAGGGCTCTGATCCTAACGACCCTGACTATGGACGTTCTATAGCAACTTTGGCTGGTAATTTGCTTTATACACAAAGGGATTATTTAGATCCTATTCCTCGTCAGCAGATACGTTTGAATCCGCAATTAACGCAGAATCCTGGTTGGTAATAAAAACTGAAGGATAAATCGAAAATCAATAGACTGATTTATAGTAGTTAGGGTGTGAAATAAGAATATTCTTTAGGTAAAGGATTATTTCATGCCCTAATTGATAATGAAATTGTGGTATATTAGAATTGCTGGTAGGCGCTTTGAGTGATTGATAGTTATTGAACGTATATTCTAAAATAAATAGCAGACTTTACAAATGAAAAGAATGAGAACATTATGCTTGACAGGTCTTTTATGGATGATGACCTGTATTCTTTATGCACAAAACCAGTTGATAACTTATACGGTTCCTAGTGACGGGGTGGAGTTGAAAGACGATTTTACAGTTCGGGTGAGGCAATCTGGCAGTGGATGGAAAGAAGTAGTTACTTATCCGATGAAAGTAGATGAAGTACGCCAGACGAAGCATCATGTTGAACTAGCCTCAATGGGATATTTTGACTTTTCCGGTCAGGTGGAAGTTTCCGTTACCTATAATAAAGGAGAAGTAAAGAGTGGCAGGGTGCGTCCGTTGTCGTATGGTATCACTCCGCAGATTAGCGGCAGTACGATGACTTTTACGCTAGACCGTCCGCGTAATCTGTCCATTGAGGTAAATGGAGACATATTCCATAATCTTCATCTTTTTGCGAATCCGATAGATGAAAATCGCCCGAAGAAATTGAAAGATAAGAATCTGATTTATTTTGCTCCGGGAATACATCAGTTACCCGGCGATACACTTAATGTTCCTTCGGGAAAGACGGTCTATGTGGCAGGTGGGGCCATTGTGCGTGGATGTATCCGTGCGGTCAATGCCCGTGATGTGAAAATTCTGGGACGGGGTGAGGTGCATCCCGAAGGTCGTGGGGCAGGCATCAGCATTATTAATTCACGAAATATATATGTGGAAGGTCTCATCACAACCCAATGCCCCACTGGAGGTTCGGACAGTGTGACAATCCGCAATGTAAAGGCTGTCAGTTCATATGGGTGGGGGGACGGTATGAATGTATTTGCCAGCAACAACGTCTTGTTTGATGGAGTATTTTGCCGTAACTCCGATGATTGCACTACCGTGTATGCTACACGTATGGGGTTTCATGGCGGATGCCGTAATGTGACAATGCAGAATTCTACCTTGTGGGCAGATGTGGCGCACCCTATTTTTATCGGGTTACACGGAGATGTGGATAGGAATGAAGTGATGGAGAATCTGACTTACCGGAACATTGATATTTTGGATCATCGGGAAATGCAAGTGGATTATCAAGGCTGTCTGGCTATCAATGCAGGTGATAATAATCTGGTCCGGAATGTACGGTTCGAGAATATCCGCATCGAGAATTTCCGGCAAGGACAATTGGTGAATCTGCGTATATTTTACAATAAGAAGTATTGCAAGGCTCCGGGCAGGGGCATTGAGAATGTGCTTTTTAAAGATATTACCTATAATGGCGATCATGCCGAATTCTCACATATCGTTGGCTACGACGAGGAACGGATGGTGAAGAATATTCGTTTTGAGAATCTGAAGATAAACGGTAAAGTTATATCGGATGATATGACCGGTAAGCCTGCATGGTATAAAACGTCGGACATGGCGCGTTTCTTTGTTGGGGAACATGTAGGTGATATTGTATTTGTAAAATGAAAAAAGGTAGTTTCAAGCAAGAGCTTCAAGAAGATTTAAAACTCTGTGGTCGGTGTTTTTTAGAGAGAGCATATAAAAGAAATCATCTTTGCGAAATAAAAAGAAAAGGTAATTATTTAGGTAGGATAATTTTTAAAGAATGATCCTTTTTGCTATCTTTGTCCATTGAAAATGAATAAATTATATTCTTATGGAATTACAAGATAAATATATCCGCTTTGATTGGGCTGTTAAGCGTCTGCTGCGTCATAAAGCTAATTTTGGTGTGCTCGAAGGATTCCTTACGGTACTGATAGGTGATGAAATTCATATAGTGGAGATTTTGGAAAGCGAGGGTAACCAGCAAACGGAGAATGATAAGTTCAATCGGGTTGATATCAAAGCTCTCAATAGTAAAAATGAGATTGTTATCATCGAGATTCAAAATACGCGTGAGCTGTATTATTTGGAGCGTATCCTGTATGGAGTGGCTAAAGCCATTACAGAACATATCTCATTGGGCGAGACTTATTATAAAGTTAAAAAGATATATTCTATCAGCATTCTTTATTTCGATATTGGTCATGGAACTGATTATCTTTATCATGGGCAGAATATATTTAAAGGAGTGCATACAGGAGACTTTCTTCAAGTGAGTACTCGGGAAAAGGATGCCATTGTGCCCCGTATGCCTTCCGAAATTTATCCGGAGTATTTTCTGATCCGTGTGAATGAGTTTAACAAGGTGGCGGTGACCCCTTTAGAGGAATGGATAGAATATTTGAAGACGGGTATTATCCGTCCTGACACGACTGCTCCCGGATTGGGTGAGGCACGTGAAAAATTGAAATATTATTCAATGACGCCTCAGGAACGCCATGCCTATGATGAACATCTTAGCGCTTTGATGATCCAGAATGATGTTCTTGATTCTGCTAAGTTAGAGGGAAAGATAGAGGGACGATTAGAAGGACGTGCAGAGGGGCGTGCAGAGGGGCGTGCGGAAGGTCGTGCGGAGGGTCGTGAAGAGGGCATTAAAGAAGGTGTTCTTCGAAATGCCCGGAGAATGAAAGAAAAAGGATTCTCTACAGAAGATATTATGGAAATTACAGGATTGACATTCGAAGAGGTTAGTCAGTTGTAATTCCATGTTTGGTTAAATAAATCCACAGGTGGCTTCTTAAGGGGTATCTGTGGATTTTTTATTTTACGCAAAGGTTTACGTGCTTTTTGTTAAGCTGACTTATATTTAGGTCAGCTTAATCTTTTTATTTTTGAGCACATAAATAAACGATTTGTTAACGTGTAATGAATGACACAATGAAAAAACTCTTCTTTTTAATAGCGGCAAGCTTCTTTTTAACTTCAGTAGATGCGCAGATAACCGAGCGTGAACGTCCTGCCGAATGGCAGCATTTAGTAAAAGGCGCACGTTTTATGGACCGTTTCCTTCCTATGCCGGACGGCATTCAGATTAAGGGGATTTGGGGTACGGACAGTGTACTGAATCGTTATGTGGATAATGGAATAGAACTTCCCGGAGTTTCTTTTTGGGGAGGAAATATATTGCAGGATACGGATGGTAAATACCATTTGTTTGTGTGTGGCTGGCCTGAGGATTCTCCGAAAGGGCACATGTTTTGGTCGAATTCTACTGTTTTCCATGCAGTAAGTGATCGGTTGGAAGGACCTTTTAAAATTCAAAATTCTGTGGGAAAAGGACATAATCCGGAAGCGTTCCGGTTAAAGGATGGCCGTGTCGTGGTCTATGTGATTGACGGTTACTATATAGCAGATGGGGTGGACAGCAAGGTGTGGACGTATGGTAAATTCAGTTTTGATTCTCGTGACCGAAAAATCATAGAGGGGCTTTCCAATTTGACTTTTGCCCGCCGTCAGGATGATTCTTACTTGATGGTATGTCGGGGTGGAGGTGTCTGGATCAGTAAAGACGGACTTTCACCTTATATGCAGTTGACTGACAAACGAGTTTATCCGGATGTGGAAGGCAGATTCGAAGATCCCGTGGTATGGCGGGATGAGTTGCAATATCACTTGATCGTGAATGACTGGTTGGGCAGAATTGCTTTCTATCAGCGTTCCAAGGACGGAGTGCATTGGGTGACAGAACAAGGGGAAGCATACGTGCCGGGTGTATCATTCCATAAGGATGGAGCGGTGGAACATTGGTTTAAATATGAGCGCCCTAAAGTTTTTCAGGATGAGAAGGGGCGTGCTGTCCAAATGAATTTTGCCGTGATTGATACCATTAAATGGAACGATCTGCCTAACGATAAACATAGTTCCAAAAATATAAGTATTCCTCTGAATAAAGGAATGCTATTGTCTGTTTTGAATGAAGAAGAGATCACTCCGTCTACTCGTACTATTGAGGTAAAGATTGCTGCCGAATCAGGTTTTAATCCGCAGACAGATGTGGATGTAAAGTCGTTGCGATTCGGTTCATTTACCGAAGTGAATTTTGGACGTGGTTGCAAGCCTGTGAAGACCAAGGTGTCGGGCAAAGATTTGATTGTGGTCTTTAAAGCGAAGGGCAGTGGCATCACTTCGGATGAATTTGCTCCTAAAATGATAGGTAAAGATAAAAAAGGGAATATGTTGTATGGTTATGCCCGTTTGCCATACGTGAATTATCGGCCGGCTCTGCTCTCCGCCCGTCGCCCTCTGTTTGATAAAGAAAAAGGTGGGTTGAAGGTAGAGATACAGAACTTTGGTTTGTCTGCATCGGAACCGACGGAAGTTGAGGTGATATGCAACGGTTCCAGCCAGGGAAGGATTGCTTTGAAAACATTGCAACCTTATGAGATTGAGTGTCTGATGTTTGATTCGGATATGTTACTATCAGATGATAACGCATCGTATGAAGTGGTATTCTTTCAGGAAGGAAAAGAGGTGGAACGGAATAAATTCTAGAAGATAAGATCATTGTTGATGAGAAAATGGTTAATAGGCTTTTATTTTTGAGTGGAAAATGCTTATCAAACGTATTTAAAAAGAAAAGCATAAAAATGAAAAAGTTATTAGCCTTTTGTCTTATGGTGTGTTGTGCGGTTGCACAGGCTCAGTTGGTGACTTATCCCGAAGGATTGAAAACAGGTATGCCTCATAATGATGATTATACAGTCCGTGTCCGTGTTCCGGGGGGTGAATGGAAAGACCTGTTTGAATATAATGTGCAGGTGGATATGGATAGGGTACAAGATGCTTCGATGGTACAGTTTGATATGGGCAGTCTTGTGGAGGTAATGGTAAAAAAGAATAATGGAACGATTCATGAGGTAGATATTCGTCCGCAGGTAAATGATATACGCTATGTACAATATAAGAATGTGATTACATTTATGCTTGATAAACCCCGATATCTTTCTGTGGAGTTTAATGGGGATAGGTTGCATAACCTTCATGTGTTTGCCAATCCGATGGAAACGGAGACTTACTCGAAAGAAGAGAAAGGAGTGATGTATTTTGGGCCGGGAGTGCATCGACCTAAAGATTTGCCAAACAATCAGATAAGGATACCAAGTAATACGACGGTTTATTTGGCTCCGGGAGCAGTTGTGAAAGCAAAACTATGGGTGGATAAAGCCGAAAATGTACGTATTGTGGGTAGAGGTATCTTGGATCATCCTATTCGTGGCATTGAAATAACAGATTCTAAAAATGTAGTGGTGGATGGCATAACGGTGATCAATCCGGATCATTACACGGTATTCGGAGGAGGTTCTGTAGGGGTGACAATCAGAAATTTGAAATCTTTTAGTTGCAAAGGTTGGAGTGATGGCATTGACATGATGTGCTGTCACGATGTATTGATAGACAATGTATTTATGCGTAATAGTGATGACTGCATTGCTTTATATAATCATCGTTGGAACTGGTGGGGCGGTTCGGATAATATCACTGTACAGAATTCCATTCTTTGGGCGGATATTGCTCATCCTATCAATGTAGGTGGTCATGGTGATCCGGAGTCCTTGATAGGTGAGACCATTGAAAATTTGATTTTTCGGAATATTGATATTTTGGAACATGATGAAGATGATGTGCCTTATCAGGGATGTATGGCTATAGATGCCGGTGATAGAAACAGGGTGAAGAATATTTTATTTGAGGATATTCGGGTGGAAAGTATTCAAGAAGGAAAATTGTTCCATATCAACATTCGTTTCAATCCTAAATATGACAAACAGCCCGGACAGAGCATTGATGGAGTAACTTTCCGTAATATTACTTATAACGGAGTAGGCGAGAATCCTTCGTTGATAAAAGGGCTGGATAAAGAAAGGATGGTGCGGAATATTACGTTTGAAAATGTGGTGGTTAATGGAGAGAAGATAAAGGATTTAAAGGGTTTTATCACGAATGAATATATCGAAGGAATAAAGATAAAGTAGATAAAAAACTGTTTTATAGTTGGACCTATTTATGAAAAGAGAGAAAAGCATTAAGTGTTTTTCTCTCTTTTATCATATTATGTAGTAAGTTTGAATGTCGATTGAGGAACTAATTAGAAAAAGACAATGAAGAAGAAAATTTTAGTTGTAGCCGGGTTATTGGCTATGTCGGGTGCTTTGACGGCCCAGTCTGTTTATCCCGGCCAACATGCCGGAAAGTTGAAGAGAGAAACCGTGGCTCCGATGAAAGTCAAGAGTTTTGATTTGAAAGATGTTCGTTTGCTTCCAAGCCGTTTTCGTGAAAATATGATGCGTGACTCTGTATGGATGGCTTCTATAGAGGTGGACAGGCTGTTACATAGTTTCCGTACCAATGCTGGCGTGTTTGCAGGTCGTGAAGGTGGTTATATGACAGTAAAGAAGTTAGGTGGATGGGAGTCCTTGGACTGTGAATTGCGTGGACACACCACAGGGCACTTGCTTTCTGCCTACGGCTTGATGTATGCGGCAACCGGCAGTGAACAGTTCAAACAAAAAGGGGATAGTCTGGTGAATGGCCTGGCGGAGGTACAAACCGCATTGGGTAACGGCTATCTGAGTGCTTATCCTGAAGAATTGATCAATCGTAACATCCGTGGCACCAGTGTATGGGCACCGTGGTACACGCTTCATAAACTTTTCTCTGGATTGATAGACCAGTATCTTTACAGTGACAATCAGAAAGCTTTGGAGGTTGTTGTTCGTATGGCCGACTGGGCATATCATAAACTCAAACCTTTGGATGAGACTACACGTCAAAAAATGATACGGAATGAATTTGGTGGAGTGAATGAGTCCTTTTATAATTTGTATGCAATAACCGGGGACGAACGTCATCGGTGGCTGGCTCAATTCTTTTACCATAATGAAGTGATTGATCCGTTAAAGGAACTACGTGATGATTTGGGTACTAAACATACCAATACATTCATTCCGAAAGTGATAGCCGAAGCTCGCAATTATGAATTGACAGAGGATGAGAACAGCAGAAAGTTATCCGATTTCTTTTGGCATACTATGATAGACCATCATACATTTGCCCCTGGATGCAGTAGTGACAAGGAACATTATTTTGACCCGGCCCGGTTCTCCAAGCATGTGTCAGGTTATACCGGGGAAACGTGTTGTACCTATAATATGTTGGAACTGTCCCGTCATTTGTTCTGCTGGACAGCCGATGCTGCCATTGCGGATTATTATGAACGGGCCCTTTACAACCATATTTTGGGACAGCAAGATCCTCAGACCGGTATGGTAACATATTTCCTGCCCTTGCTTTCAGGCTCGCATAAGGTGTATAGTACGAAAGAAAATTCTTTCTGGTGTTGTGTGGGAAGCGGTTTTGAGAACCATGCTAAATATGGAGAAGCTATTTATTATCACAATGACAAAGGCATTTATGTGAATCTTTTTATCCCCTCGGTGGTTAATTGGCGCGAGAAAGGATTGACTCTCCGGCAGGAAACGGATTTTCCGGCAGAGGAGACCACTGTTCTGACCATAAGAGCCCAAAATCCTGTAGAAACTACGGTTTATCTTCGTTATCCTTCATGGAGCAAGGGAGTGAAAGTGTTTGTGAATGGCAAAAAGATAGCGGTGAAACAGAAGCCAGGTTCATATATTGCCATTACTCGTCTATGGAAAGACGGTGACCGTATTACGGCTGATTATCCTATGTGTCTCCGTGTGGAAACGACCCCGGATAATCCTCAAAAAGGAGCGTTGGTTTATGGTCCGGTAGTGTTGGCCGGTAAGCGGGGAACAGAGGGAATGCAGGCACCTGCGCCCGATTCCAATCCTGCTTTGTACAATGATTATTATACGTATGATTATCATATCCCTGCAGGACTTCGCACTACGTTAAAACTCGATGTCAAGCATCCTGAACGCAGTGTACAGCGTGTCGGTACGGAATTAAAGTTTACGACTTCGCAAGGAGATGTGATAGAACCGTTGTACAATATTCATCGGTAGCGTTATGTGGTATATTGGGATTTGGAGAAAGAATAAATTTCATTATTAGATGAGTAAATGAATCCTTTGATTCGTATTTATATATGGTTTGACTAATCAAATGATATAGGAATATGAATAGAGGATTCGTTTTTATTTTGATATTGGCTGTTGGCTTGGTTGTGACTTCTTGTTTACGGCAAGGTAAACAGAATGTAACTTATGATTTTACCCCTTTGGATTCCATAATCAGTACCTGGATGGATAAGGGATACTATCCGGGGGGAGCAATATGTGTGATAAAGAATGATTCAGTGTTGTTTGAAAAGACGTATGGCTCTTTCACCGGAGATACAAAAGTGTATGTCGCTTCTGCCGGCAAGTGGGTGGCTGCTGCCGTAATTGGTGCGGTAGTGGACCGGACGGATTTGAGTTGGGATGATCCTGTAGAGAAGTGGTTACCGCAGTTCAGGGGCGATGCGAAAGGCGATATCCTTTTGCGTCAATTACTCTCTCATACTTCCGGTGTACGTCCTTACCTGCCTGCTCCCCGGGTGGACAATTACAATCATTTGGATTCGGCTGTCACAGAGATATTGCCTTTGGATACTGTTTTTGCACCGGGAATTCGATTTGAATATGGAGGATTGGCCATGCAAATAGCCGGACGTATGGCCGAAGTAGCTATGGGGGAAGAGTTTGAATTTTTATTTCAGAAATTAATTGCCGTTCCTTTGGAAATGACTGGCTCTCATTTTACTCCGGTTAATACTGACGGGGGACATGCTCCTATGTTGGGAGGTGGATTGTGTACCACGCTGAATGATTATATCCGTTTCTTGAAAATGATTTATCATAACGGACGTTTCGGGAACAAAGAGATATTGAAACCGGAAACAGTTCAAACTATGCAGGTAGATCAGGTACGGAATGCTGTTGTTGCTCCTGGTGAGTATGTTGAGAAAGCGTTAGGACAGCACCACACTGGTATCTATGGATTAGGTGAATGGCGTGAACTGGTTGATGAGACTACAGGAGAAGCTTATCAGATTAGTTCTCCCGGATGGGCTGGTGCTTACCCGTGGATAAATAAACGTGATAGCGTGTATGGTTTCTTTATAGCTCACGTACAGGGAGGAGCTAATAAAAAAGACGGCTTCTCTTCTTTTTATGGCAGTCCTGTCCTGTCTGAAACGGTAACCAAGATAGTAAATCAATAAATGAGTATGAAAAATATTTTAGTAACCTTTATTTTATGGATAGGGTGTATGTCGGCTGTTCAGGCGCAGCAACACCCTTGTGTATATGTTTCTCCGGCGGATAGAGCGTCTGTTCTGCAAAAAGTGAAAAATGAGCCTTGGGCTGGGGAAGCCTTTGCAGCTATCCGCTCCAAAGTGGAAAAATATGTGGATCGTCATCAGACTGATCCCGAATGGATAACTTCCCGGCTGGCCATGTATTGGAAAGATGGAGAGCGCTATACTCAATGTTATTTGAAAAAACAGAATTGGGACTATGGAGAGGGGAATGCTCCTGTTCCCACTGTAAGAATGCCGGGAATGCGTACTTGGAATAAGTATGTCAATGTTCCGTTGGAGGACCGCACTTCTTATAATGAAACAGGTGATATGTGGGGAATTAATAAATTAAATCCTTCGGAGCCTTCGGTCAAAGTGCCTTATAAGGAAAGCGGGCACATGATACGGGGGAATAATGTCGAGATCTTGACATTAGCAGAAAATGCCGCTTTTGTTTATTGGGTGACAGGAGAAGAGAAGTTTGCCCGTTTTGCCACAGATATATTTAATGTGTGGTTGGTAGGGACGTATTATATGAATCCTATTTTGGACCCTGAAAAGTCGTGTGGCAGTGTCGGTGGTTGGGAACCGGGAGGTATTTGCGGCTATTATGATTACGAACAGATACATGATGATTTGGTAATGCATGCGGCAATGGCGTATGATTTTGCTTTCGATTATTTGATACGGCATCCTCATGCTCATCTGAAAGCAATTGGGAAAGATACAAAAACGGTAGCTGCCGAAGTCTTTAAGCGTTTTATCAATATAGGGCTGGTACGCGGTGGCAAATCGGGTAACTGGAATGTGAACGGGTGGAATATAATGCTGCGTCCTATGTTGGTGCTCGATCATAATGAGGCTTATGCTGACGGTAAAGGAAAAGAGTATTATTTGAATCTGCTGGTGAACGAATCTACTCCCTATCATGATGCCATTCCCGATATATTGAAAACTTACGATCGGGTGACAGGGCTGTGGCCGGAATCTCCCGGTTATTCATTCGGTACAGTGCAGTCATTGCTTGATTGGGCGGCTCCCTTGAAACGTGCCGGGATAGATATCATAGCCGGTAACCCCATTTTGCAGAAAGCTGCAATGGCTGTATTTCCTTGGATGGACGATGCAGCCAATATGGTGGTGTTCGGTGATTCACGTGGGGGAAGTGCTAATTTTCAGACGTTTGAAAATCTGCTGACTTATTATACCGGAACAGATAATAAGGAGGGGGTGGAAAAAGTGGCAAGTGCCTTGAACAAAGGGATTTCTCAAAAGAAATACTCCAGAAATAATGCCGGTTGGACAGGGCTTTGTACCTATACAGCTACCATCCCGTCTGTACGTGCAGAGAGTAATGAGCGTGCGTCTTATTCTCCCCATCATCGTTTTATTACAATGAAGAACTGGGAGGGAGATTATAAAATGATGTTCACTCTGTATGGTGGTAAAAAAGGATACCATCTCACTCCGAACGGGTTGGCTTTACAATTCTATGCGTATGGTTATGCGTTGGCTCCGGATGCAGCGGCTTATGAGTCCTATTGGAGCAAAGATCATGGATACCATCAGTCTCCTACAGGTTCTAATACGGTTTTACCCGGATATACGGAAGGAGATATCACTATTCATGCTATGGAACCTATGGTGAAGGAGGGAGAATTCGTAAATGATAGAGAATTAACTCCTTACCTCAACTTTGCCGATGTGTCTGCCGGTGAGAAAAGAAGAATGGTCGCTATGGTCCGTACTTCGGGGAATAGTGGTTATTATGTGGATATTTTCCGGTCGGACAGGGCGGATAATGATTATTTGTTCCATCATGTAGGTACTTCGATGGAAATCACTGATTCGGAAGGGAACAAGCTTCCCGGTGAGGCTTTGGAGAAGTTTGACAAAACGTGGCATGAAGGATATCATTGGTTTTCCAATCTGCATAAATCCGATTATAACCAGAATTTCATCGCTTCATGGAGTATGCCCGAAGATATAACGGCGCGTTTATGGATGACAGGAGGTGAGGGACGTGAAATTTATCAGGTGGATGCTCCCCCGACTACAATGAATAAAGGGTTGACTCCCGGCGATATTTGTATGCCTCCTATGCCGACTCCTGCTTTGATTGTCCGTCAGGAAGGTAATAATGCTCATACTCATCCTTTTGTTTCTGTTTATGAAGCGTATAAAAAGAGTGGTCCGAATGTGCTCGGTGTAGAAGCCTTGCAGGGAGATGATGGCTGTACCGGGGTGAAGGTGAATACGGCGGACGGATATGCGGATTATCTGTTCAGTGCGACGGACATGCAGGCTCATCATCCTTCCAAACGTGTTTCATTCTGTGGCGGGTTAGGATTGATAAGAGAAAAAGAAGGTCAGATTCAACTGATGTATCTTGGCTGTGGCCGTTCACTAAAGAAAGGTAACTTTGTTTTAGAATCGGATCATGACGTATATGCTGCAATCTATATGCAGCATGGTGTTTGGTACTATTCAGCAACCGGTCCTGTACGGGTGAAAATAGGAAAAGAAACCAAAGAACTGAATGAAGGTTACAATCAAAAATTATAATTTTTTTGTGCATCCTTATTCACCGCAGGGACTAATGCTGAAGGTCTCTGCGGTGAATTGTTTTATCCTATAGATTTTATTTTTCTTTTCGTTGAGTGAGTTTTCCGATTCATCCGTACTACTAATTAAAAAGTAATCATTATGAAAAAAATAATACTCATAGCATATGCGTTGACCTGTACGGCTTCGCTTTATGCAGGTCATTCTAAAGAATTGAAATTGACGTCCCCGGAGGGAGTTCATGAAGTAATGTTCAGGCAGGAGAAAATTTCTTCTTCGGTAAATGAAATAGTATATCAGGTGAAGTATAGAGGCAGAGAGGTTATCGGAAGCTCCCGTGCCGGTCTTCAGCTGGATAACCGTACTTGGGAACTGGCGCTTGCCCGTAAAATAAATCAGGTAAAATGTTGGATGGATAATTTGGAGGTAGATAGTGTGATCTATCAGCCTGCTGTCAACAAGTCTTGGCATCCTCTGTATGGAGAACGCAGTACGGTTCGTGAGGCGTATAATGAGGCAACCATGTATCTTTCCAAAAAAGACGGTTCCAATTATCGTTTGAATATTGAAGTGCGCGCGTACGATGAAGGCATCGCTTTCCGTTATTTTTTTCCTGAACATCCACAGGCCATTTTTCATAAAGTGGTGGGGGATCTGACTGAATATACATTTTCCCCCGGTGCGATGGCGTGGGCGGAGCAATGGGCGCAAGCGCCTTTTGAGCACCTTGCCATTAACGATATTAAACAGCCGGTGGAACGGGCTTTGACTGTGGAACTTTCCAACGGGCTGTGGGTGGCTTTGACTGATGCCGATGTAGATGACTGGTGTCTTACTAAATTGGTAGCTTCTCCGACTAAACAGAATACACTGACTTCGGTCATGTACAGTCCTGTGGATATTGTCACTTATTACGCTACCCCATGGAAAGTTATCATGGCAGCCGATAAACCGGGAGAATTGCTGGAACACAATGATATCATCCAGAATCTGAATCCTCCTTGTGAGATAACCGATACGGACTGGATCAGGCCCGGAAAGATTATGCGTGAAACGACTATTACCACTGAAGGGGCCATAGCCACAATTGATTTCTGTGCCACCCATCATATTCCTTATATGTTGTTTGACTGGCAATGGTATATGCCTTGTACTTCTCATGATGGAGATGCCACAAAGGTGGTTTCCAAACTGGACATGCCGCGTGTCATCGCATACGGTAAAGAAAAAGGGGTAGGCGTATGGGTGTATGTCAATCAGCATGCCCTGATGAAACAGATGCGTGAGCTTTTTCCATTGCTGCATAAGTGGGGAGTCGTAGGTGTGAAATCCGGCTTCGTACAGTATGCCAGTCATCGTTGGGCTACTTGGCTGCATGATATGGTTCGTCTGGCTGCCGAAAACAAATTGTTGATTAATATTCATGATGAGTTCCGTCCATCCGGTTTCAGCCGTACTTATCCTAACTTGCTCACTCAGGAAGGGATACGGGGGAATGAGGAATTTCCCGACGCTACGCATAATACGATTCTGCCTTTTACCCGTATGATTAATGGAGCGGCGGATTATACCATCTGTTATTTCGACAAACGTCTGAAGAACACCCATGCTCATCAGTTGGCGGCTTCATTGATTTTTTACAGTCCTTTACAAACTATTTTCTGGTATGACCGCCCCTCATTTTATCAAGGGGAGCCCGAAATAGAATGGTTCGAGAATCTGCAAACCGTATTTGATGATACAAAAGTATTGGAAGGTGCTCCGGGTAAGCATATAACTATGGCGCGTCGCAAGGGTAATGAGTGGTTTGTAGGAGCTTTGACTAATAATGAAGGTTCTGCTCAATCGGTAAATCTTTCATTTTTAGATAAGGGAAAGACCTATCTGGCCCGTATTTATACGGATGGGGGAGATAAAATAAAGACTCGTACTCAGGTGAAATGTACCCGTCTGTTGGTGGATTCCTCTCAAATCATGCAGTTTGCATTGAAGCCAGGAGGCGGTGCGGCCATACAACTCGTGCCAGTGACGGATCAGGAAATAAAAGAATATAAAAAGTATAAAGGACAAGTATTATAAAAATAACCACTTTCGTTGAGTGTATTGGTTTTCTTGTCCGTATTATAGACAGATTAGGTTAACAAATGAAGGTTAGGTGATTTTTTAAGTTTAAAGGGGTATGTTTTTTAAGGTAAGAATGATTGTTTCAGGGCATTTTTATAATAGGTAAGAATGAAAAAAATAGTGATTATAGTAGCTTTAGTATGCGGTGCATGGCAACAGGCAGATGCTCAGTATGTATCGAAGGTATGGGTGTCCGATCAGAAGGACGGTACGTATATTAATCCGATTATTCATGCGGATTACTCTGACCCGGATGTTTGTGCCGTAGGTGATGATTTTTATATGACCGCTTCCAGTTTTGGCTGTACCCCGGGATTGCCCATTCTTCATTCAAAGGATTTGGTGAACTGGCGTTTGGCAAACTATGCCTTGAAGGAGATAGAGCCGACCATTTTCTTTAACGCTCCTCAACATGGAAAAGGGGTATGGGCTCCTTCTATCCGTTACCACAACGGTGAGTTTTTTATCTATTGGGGAGATCCCGACTGGGGTATTTTCATGGTAAAGACCAAAGATCCGCTGGGTGAATGGGAAAAACCGGTCTTGGTAAAGGCTGGGAAAGGAATGATAGATCCTACTCCGTTGTGGGATGAGGATGGAAAAGTGTATTTGGTACATGCGTGGGCGGGCAGTCGCGCCGCATTCAATAGTGTGATTACGGTTTGTGAGATGAATGCGGAAGGTACAAAAGTTATTAGTGAACCTGTATTGGTTTTTGATGGCAATGATGGTGTAAATCATACTATAGAGGGACCTAAGTTTTATAAACGCAACGGATATTATTACATCCTGGCACCAGCCGGAGGGGTGGTGACGGGTTGGCAATTGGCACTTCGCTCTCGCAATGTGTATGGCCCATACGAGTCAAAAATTGTTATGGCCCAAGGAGATACGGACATAAATGGCCCTCATCAGGGGGGATGGGTGGAAACCTGTACAGGCGAGTCTTGGTTTATCAATTTTCAAGATAAAGCCATGTATGGCAGAGTCTTGCACTTGAATCCTGTGAAGTGGGAAAATGATTGGCCCGTAATTGGGGAGGACAAGGACGGTGATGGATGCGGCGAACCTGTAAAACGCTATAAAAAACCGGATGTAGGCAGGATTTATCCTATAGAGACACCGATTGAGAGTGATGAATTCAACACAAGGCAATTGGGCTTGCAATGGGAATGGCATGCCAATTATCAGGATACGTTTGGCTTTACCTCTGATTTGGGTTACATTCGTATATATGGACATATTTTGTCCAAGGATTTTGTAAATTTTTGGGAGGTGCCGAATCTCTTGTTACAAAAATTCCCTGCCGAAGAATTTACGGCGACTGCCAAACTGAAAGTTTCTGCGAAAGCGGACGGACAGCAGTCCGGACTGATAGTGATGGGGTGGGATTATGGCTATCTGGGTGTAGTAAAAGAAGGTGATAAGTTTATATTGAATCAAGTGGTCTGCAAGGATGCGGAGCAACGGTCTCCTGAAACAGTGACCCATCTTGCGGAATTACCTGTAAGCCGCCGGTTCGGAGCCGGGCTCTATTCCAATTATGAGCGTGATATTTATTTGCAGGTGAAAGTAACTGGGGGAGGTATCTGTTATTTCAGCTACAGTCTGGACGGCAGGAAATATACATTGGCCGGTGTGCCTTTTACTGCTCGTCAAGGTAAGTGGATAGGAGCGAAAGTAGGATTATTCAGCACAGCTCCTTATGGCAAGGAAAGAGGTTGGGTAGATGCCGACTGGTTTCGTATCGATAAGTAAAAAAAGAAAGGATAATTATGAATACAAAAAATCTATTAGTAGGTATAGGGTTATGTCTACTTTTAGCCTGTACTGAAGTAGACAACAAACTGGAGGTGAACAGGGCTTTGGAATATTGTGATCGCCAGGTACATCGTACTTTGGAGGTTATGCATGGAAAAGGGCGGGAGGTAGATTACACTATGATGCCTCGTAACATAATGGATGGCCAGTATGACTGGAACTATCGTAAAGTGAGTAAGGAAGAATGGTGCGGAGGTTTTTGGCCGGGCATCTTGTGGTATGATTATGAATATACACAAGATCCGAAAATAAAGGAAGAGGCCGAAAAGTTTACTGCTTCTTTGAAATTTCTCTCGGAGATTCCTGCATACGATCATGATTTGGGTTTTTTGGTTTTTTGTAGCTATGGTAATGGTTATCGTCTGACCGGTAATCCGGAATATAAGCAAGTTATAATCAATACGGCTGATTCGTTATCAGCATTGTTCAATCCCCGTGTAGGTACTATGCTTTCATGGCCTCGCAATGTGAAAATGTTTGGCGGTCATAATACCATCATGGACAATATGATCAATCTGGAAATGCTTTTCTGGGCAGCCAAGAATGGAGGTAATCCTTATTTGTTTGACATTGCCGTGGCTCATGCGGATAAGACGATGAAATATCATTTTCGTCCGGATTATACCTCTTATCATGTAGCAGTGTATGATACCCTGACAGGTGAATTTATCAAGGGAGTGACCCATCAAGGTTATTCGGATGACAGTATGTGGGCTCGTGGTCAGGCATGGGCTATCTATGGTTATACAGTCGTTTATCGGGAAACAAAAGATGTCCGTTACCTCGATTTTGTACAAAAGGTAACGGATGTATATCTGAAAAATCTGCCCGAAGACTATGTTCCTTATTGGGATTTTAATGATCCGTCCATTCCTGATGCTCCCCGGGATGCTTCTGCTGCTTGTGTGGTAGCTTCTGCTTTATTAGAATTGTCCGGTTATCTGCCGGCTGAAAAAGCATTGGAATATAAACAGGCGGCTGTAAAAATGCTGACCAGCCTGAGTTCCGACAAATACCAGTGTGGTAAAAGTAAACCTGCTTTCCTGCTTCATTCCACAGGACACTTGCCTGCCGGATCAGAGATTGATGCATCCATCATTTATGCTGATTATTATTATATGGAGGCACTTCTCCGTTTGAAAAGGCTGACGGAAAATAAACCGGTCATTGACGAATAATAGATTGTTCAGGGAAGTATAAGTATATAGAGATCTGTAGTCTCCTTATAGGTGGATTATTTGTGATAAGTATATCCCGTTTGCATCAGCAGGTGAAAACGGGATATACTGTTTTACAGCAGGTAACTAAAGCGTTTAGTTTACTTTAACTATGAAAATTAGTTTTATAACTAAAAGTTTTAGTTCTTTGTGATAATCAAAAGAAAGATTATGAAAATGTTGACAGCAAAGGAAGAAGAAATTATGGGTTATTTTTGGGAAAAAGGCCCGTTGTTTGTAAAACAGTTACTTGATTTTTATGATGAACCGCGTCCGCATTTCAATACTCTGTCTACCATTGTGAGAGGATTGGAGGAAAAGGGGTTTCTCAGTCATGAGGTATTTGGAAATACCTATCAGTATTATGCGGTGGTAAGCTGTGATGATTTTAAGAAGAAGACGTTGAAAGGGGTTATCAGTAAATATTTCAATAACTCTTATTTAGGAGCGGTTTCTTCACTGGTGAAGGAGGAGGAGATTTCTTTGGATGAATTGAAGCAGCTTATCCGGGATGTGGAAAAGGCGCATGAATAATCCGGATAAAGAGAATAATTAAAGATACATACTATGGGAGCATTTTTTGTATATATTGTAAAGTCGGCAGTTTGTCTGGCGGTATTTTATTTATTTTACCGCCTGTTGCTGAGCCGTGAGACATTCCATCGTTTCAACCGTATTGCCTTGTTGGGAATACTGATATTGTCCTGTGCCATTCCTTTTGCGGAAGTGACCATGAAAGAACCGATGGAAGTCAGTCAACAATTGCTGACTTGGGAAGAACTTCTGCTTATGGCTGATCTTAATCGGACTGCTACTGTAGAAGCTGCTCCCGTATCTGCCATTACATGGCGTGAAGTGTTGCTGATGGTTTATTTGTTGGGTATTGTATTCTTCTTTTTACGTAATGTATGGTCGCTGACCCGTATGCTGAGGCTGATAAAGGGTAGCACCCTTGTCCGTCAGGAAAATGGCATCACGCTGATTACCCATCAGAAAAAAATCGCACCTTTCAGTTGGATGAAGTTTGTAATGATCTCTGAGAAAGACCTGAAGGAAAACGGTGAGGAAATACTGACGCATGAATATGCCCATATACGGAAGAGACATTCCATAGATTTACTTATAGCGGATATCTGCATCTTTTTCCAATGGTTCAATCCTGCCTCCTGGTTATTGAAACAGGAACTACAGAACATACACGAGTTCGAAGCGGACGAAAGCGTGATTGCACAAGGTATTGATGCAAAGAAATATCAGTTGTTATTAATAAAAAAAGCTGTCGGCACAAGGCTCTACTCTATGGCCAACAGCTTCAATCACAGTTCACTTAAAAAACGTATTACTATGATGTTAAAAAAGAAATCCAATCCGTGGGCACGACTCAAGTACCTGTATGTGCTTCCATTGGCAGCCATTGCCGTGGCAGCCTTTGCCCGCCCCGAAATCTCTAGTGAGTTAGATGAGATTTCAGCCGTCAAAGTTAATGATTTAACGGCAATTATGAAAACCGAAGAGGTTAAAAGTCCCGAAAAACATCCTGCAAAGGAAATAAAAGTGCAAGGGCAGGTATTAGAAAAAAGTACAAACGCTCCGGTTGTAGGTGCTAGTGTGATTATCAAAGGTACCACTTCGGGTACGATTACTGATTTAGATGGAAATTTTGTTATATCAATGCCTGTTGGGGCTACTTTGAGTGTTTCATATATAAATATGAAAACAAAGGAATTGACTATTACAGAGAAACTTATTGGAAAAATTAAATCTTTAAAAGTGTATTTGGAGGGAGAAATCACAACTAAGACACAGGAAGTGGTTGTAGTAGGTTATGGAGGTGGTGAAGAAGCTTCTGATGAAATTCCGGTTTTTCAGGTTGTTGAAGAGATGCCTGAGTTTCCGGGTGGTATGGGAGAATGTTTGAAATTCTTGGGGAAGAATATCAAATATCCAGTGGAGGCTCAGAAAGCTGGAGTACAGGGAAAGGTTATTGTACAATTTGTAGTTGAGAAAGATGGTAATATAGCCAATCCCAAAGTTGTCAGGAGCATTGATCCGGATTTGGACGGTGAGGCTATTCGAGTCATTTCCATTATGCCGAAATGGAAACCAGGTATGCAGAAAGGTCAGCCTGTGCGTGTGAAATATACGGTTCCCGTCACTTTCAGACTAGACGGTAAAGATATCAAATCAAATGAAGCACGTCATTTGGAGTTGAAGACAGACACTGTTTTTCAAGAAAATCCATTGCGGATAGGTAAGGAAACTTTTTCGTTGAAAGATTGGAAGGAGAAACCATTGCTTATAGTTGATGGGATAGAAAAGCCTTATAGTCAAATGGAAAAAATGAATGCTTCGGACATTGAATCTATTTCGGTGTTGAAGGATGCGGCAGGTACTGCCATTTATGGAGCCAAAGCCAAGAATGGCGTGATATTGATTACCACAAAGAAACAATAAGAATAAAGATATGAAAAAATTTGTAACACTGCTGCTATGTATGCTCCCCGTTTCGTTGTTTGCCCAGGTGAATGATGGAATTCGTCAGGCAATGGATAATTATGATTATGAGACAGTAGTTACGCTGATTGAACCCGATTGTCAGGATTCTTTGTTGCTGATTACCAAAGCTCAGGCGCTGAAAGCGATGAACCGTTATCCGGAAGCCATAGGGGTATTGAACTCTCTTATCTTGAAAGACAGCACAAACACAAAAGTTTTGATCGACCTTGCCGAGTGTTACAAATTGACGGGTAACTCCCGTCGGGCGGCCAACTGTTATCAGAAGGCAATGAATTTGCAACCGGAAAATAAATTTTTCCGGTTGCAGTTCATACGCTCTTTATTAGCTTCCGAAGATTATGAAGAAGCGCGTACGGCTTGTCATGGCTGGTTGGAACGCGATTCCTTGTCGGCCACCGGATACAAGTATCTGGGACAGGCATACGAGGGATTGCAGGATGCCGCCAGTGCCTTCCTCAGTTATAACATAGCCTATCGGCGTGATTCGTTGGATGCCCAGACGGTGGCACGCATTGCCGGTATTTTTAATAACAATCAGCAGTTTAAAGATGCTGTTGATGTGACGGAAGTTTATCGTTTGTCCGATACCACCAATATAGATGTGAACCGCCAGAATGCGAAGGCTTATTGTATGCTGAAAGAGTACGGAACGGCGGTAAAACGCTATGAGTCATTAAAAGAACTGGGTGATCGTAGTTTTCTCACTCTTTACTATTTAGGTGTATCCCATTATGGGGATAACTGGTTTTACGGTGCATACGATAATCTGAAAGAAGCTTATCAAAAAAATCCGATGGATGTGAATGTGCTCTATTATCTGGCAAAAGCTTCGGCACGCACTTCCTGGAAAAAGGAGGGTGTGGAATATATGGAAGAAGCCTTCCGCATAGCCGTTCCTTCTGATAGTATGATGGTACGTCTTTATGACGGGTTGGTAGAATGTTACGATTATGCGGGGGATACAAAGAAAGAGGTGGAAGCCTTGGAGAAGTTATATATTTATACAAAGAAAAACTCCATTCTTTATAAAATAGCCTGTCTCTATGATTGGAAAGAAGATGAGAAGAATGCCATTCGCTATTATAGGAAATACATGGCTACAGTTCCCGAAGATCAGCGTTATGCCTTGGACGAAAACGGGAACCCGGTGGAAGACCGCATAACACTTTACCAGCAGGCATGGAAACGTGTCAAAAAAATAAAGGAGGAAGGTTTCTTTAGAGGTGATATTCCGACAAAGTCATTTCCTGTAGAGAAAAAAGATACGTTGGCACTTCGTCATGCAAAATAACGGAAGTCATTTATATAAAAGTAAGAATATATGAAGAAAATTTTAGCTTTGGCACTCTTTGCAGTGGCTCTAGTGTCATGCCGGCAAACTATGCAGACCGATGGCTTTAAACTATCCGGTCATTTGGAAGGGCTTCAGGTTGGAGATACTCTTTTTCTTAAAACTTTTTTATTACCCGATTGGAAAGAAGACGGGACAGATACCATATTGGTGGAAAAGGAGGGGATTTTCTCGGCTTTTATTCCTATGGAACATACTACTTTTTATTTATTGACGCATCAGCCTAAAGTGGGTGAACCGTTACGGAGTTGTATTCGCGGAGCTGAGATTATAGCTCGCGTAGGTGATGATATAAAACTGGAAGGGTCTTTGGATTACTTGGGTGCGGTTCGTCATTCGGGTGGTTTTTATGACAATTCGTTGGTGGCTAGGTATGATAGCCTGACTGCGTCTTCCAATACTGAAATGATTGATATCTTCAGTCAGATACTGAAATATCAGGATACAAAGCAAAATGATAGTGTGGCAAAATACGGGCAAATGTATAATGAATATCATCGTCCGCTAATGCTGAAGACTGTTCGTGATAGTCTGGCATTGAAAGTGAACGATATGGAATATGCCGCTTTTATGTATGCATCCGCTTTTGTTTTTGATGCTACTTATAAGGATGTGAAAGAGCGTTTGGCACAATTTACTCCAGAGGTTCAAAATTCATATTTTGGACAAATACTTGACAAGCAATTGCTTGTATTGAAGAATATTGAAGTAGGCTTTGCGCCAGCGAAGTTTACAGTGACAGATAAAGACGGCCGGAAGGTGTCTTTGTCTGATTATAAAGGCAAATATGTGTTGATTTATCATTGGGGATTATGTCCTGGTACTTTTTGGGTAAATCCTAAAATAACGGATCTCTATCAAAAATATCATGAAAAAGGTTTGGAGGTATTGGGATTTACCCGTGATGATTTGTTGAAATCGTTGCAGGGAAGTTCTGAAGAGTTTAAGAAAGATGAACGGGTACAGGGATTGCTAAGCCATCCGTGGACTACAGTTTACACAGAGGATGAGGGCAATGGCTTTATAGTGAAAGACCTTTATTTTTCAGGAGTTCCCATTCTTATGTTAATCTCTCCGGATGGTATTACTTTGGCCCGTGGATATACAAAGGCATACGAAGAAGTAAAGAATCTTTTGGATAGGAACTTGGGAAATAAGTAAGTATGTTTAAAAAAAAGATACAATGAAAAACTTTGGTATTTTACTGCTTGCTATGGTGAGTTGCTGCCTTTTGCAGGCAAAAGACAGGGTGGTTAAACAGCCGCCTTTCATCGCTCGTAGCTCTTCTACTATCGAGATAGACAGAGTGGTGGTTTCGGATACGGCAACCGTATTGGATGTAAAAGCCTTTTTCCGTCCTCATAATTGGATTCAGATAAGTAATGAAAGTTATTTGTTGGCTGATAATGGAGAGAAGTATCCGATTCGTTCCGGTAATGGAATTACCTTGGGCGAAAAATTTTGGATGCCCGATAGCGGTGAAGCTTCTTTTAGTCTTATTTTTCCGTTATTGCCCCCTACAGTGAAAGTGATTGATTTCATTGAGAGCGATTGTGAGGACTGTTTCAAGGTATGGGGAATCCATTTGGATGGTAAATTACCGGAATTGGATTTATCGGATGATGTGAAGAAACAGAAATTGAATTACGCTGAACCGTTGCCTAAGGCTGAATTGAAAGATGGCAAATCAGTGATAACCGGTCGTTTGTTAGACTATGAGAAGCACTATGCACTTCCGTTTTCTTGTAGGATTTGTGATTTGTTGACGGCAAAATTTGAGGATACTGAAATAAAGGTGAATGAAGACGGAACATTTCGGACAGAGATTGAACTTTGTGCTCCGACTACGGTCAGTTTTTCTGTGGGACGTGATATTTATTTTGACGTCTTTTTGGTTCCCGGTGGTGAATTGGATATGGCTGTCAACTTGCGTGAGTTGAGTCGTTCTGAAAGCAAATTGTTGAAAGGCAAGCGTGCTGGTGGAAAGAAAGTCTATTTTTCAGGTACCATGGCGGCTTTGAATGATGAAATGATAACCGATGATGAACATTTGATGGATGTATGGGGAATGGTTCATTGGAATATGAATGATTTATATAATATGACTGCCGGTCAGTATAAAGCTTATTGGTTGAAAAAATATGAAGAAACCAAATCCGCTATCTGTTCCGATAAGAAAAGAAGTCAGGCATACCGGGAGCTTTTATTGGCTCAGAATGATTTGCTTTGTACTTTGACATTGACCCGTGTAAGTTCTAATTTAGCCTATGCTTATGTGCAGTGCAGTGGATTACCGGCTCGTGAAGCTTATCAAAAGTTTAAACAACCGGAATTGAGTGATGATTTCTATGACTATATCCGGCAGTTGAATATACTGAACTCGCCTGTCATGCTTTATGCCAATGGTTATGCTGATTTGGTAAGGGGAATGGGCTATCTGAGGGTGAAGATGGATGATGAGTTGAGTGATATATTTGCGTTTATTCTCTCTTCCGATAAAGTTTCTGCTGAAGATGCTAAGATAATACGTGAGTTCAAGGCTGATACAGATACCGGAAAAACATCTGTCTATCAGGAAAAAATGGGCGAATTGCGAATAAAATACGATGAATTGTTTAAAGAATTCAGTTCTATGCAGCAAGACTATATTTTGAAAAAGATTATAGCCGGATATTTGGGCACAGACCAAGGACTTTTTTTCGACTTGCAGAAAATGATGAAATATGCTCAGAAAATCAGTGACTTCACTCCATTGACTGTACATGATTTTGAGGAGATACGGAAGATGAGTGACCCTTATTATCTCGGCAGACTGACAAAGATGAACAACCGTCTTTTGGAAACGATTGAAGCTAATAAGAAAAAGAAAGGTTATACCGTTAATGAATCCGGAGAAGTAAAAGATGAAGATTTATTTTATTCCATCATTTCTAAATTTAAGGGTAAGGTGATTTTGGTTGATTTCTGGGCAACTTGGTGCGGTCCTTGCAAAATGGCTATGAAACAGATGAAACCGATGAAGAAAGATCTTGAAGGTAAAGATATTGTATATGTTTTTATTGCCGGAGAGAACTCGCCCAAGGAAACGTGGGATAACATAATTCCGGATATTCATGGAGAGCATTACCGGGTAACGGCGGCTCAATGGAAATACTTGAGCAAGCAGTTCAGCATACAGGGCGTTCCGACTTATATTATTGTTGATAAGGAGGGGGCTGTTATTCAAAAACACACCGGTTTTCCGGGGGTGGATACCGTAAAAAAAGAATTAATGAAAGCATTGGAGAAATAAAGAACGTGTTCGTTCTGCAAGAATAAAATGAATAAGAATCTGTAGATGCTGTTGGGAAGTAAGCATTTACAGATTCTTTTTTTTGATTGCATCTTTTCTTTGGCTATATTGATTACAGATTTTCTCCGCTGATTTATTGGGTGGCTTTTCATAATGTAGAAATCTGACTTTCTATGATGTTTTTTTTCTTTGTTTAAAAAATAAAATAATATTGCTTCTTTTCTTAACTATTAATAATATATTTGTGCAGATTTTGTATGCGATGTCGGAAAAAGAACTGATTATATTATTAAAAAATGGAGATGAAAAGGCATTTACAACTTTGTATAGATTGTATTGGTCTAAAGTTTATAATTTCTCTCGTCTGTATTTGTCTTCCATAACAGAAGTTGAGGAAGTGGTGCAGGAAGTGTTTGTGAAAGTGTGGGAGACACGTGATTTTTTACGTGCGGATGATAATTTTAAGGGATATCTTTTTATTATTACACGCAATCTTATTTTTAATCAGTTTCGTAAAAGTTTCAATGAGAATGCCTATAAACTTACGGTGTTGAGTGCTGCAATGGATTATTATGATATGGAAGATGAGCTAAGTGCAGCTGATTTAAAAGAATTTATTAAAAGGATGGTGGGTGAGTTGCCACCTCGTCAACAAGAAGTTTTTAAGATGAGTCGTGATGAACATCTGACCTACAAAGAAATTGCTACTCGGTTGAATATCAGTGAGAAAACAGTAGAACGACATATTAATGAAGCAATCAAGTTCTTAAAGAAGAACATTATGCTTTATCTGATTTTTATCTTTTAAATAATCATAGTTTATTTTTTTTTAGCAAAAATGTATCCTTGCATTGGGGGTATGTCTTTTTTGGCGTGTATTTATAGTAAGTACAGGGGAAATTTATGGATGAATTTCCGTAGGGTATCAAATAAAGGATGAAAACAAAGAACGAAGATATTATAAGAAAGCTGTTTGAAAGCAAATGCTCTTTAAGCCCGGAGGAGCGTGCGGCATTGAATAACTATGAATATGTAAATGATACTTTTCATAGACAATGGGAAGAAATGTCCGAAGAGGCAGTGGATTTGGTGAGGGAAGAAAAGATACTGAATGGTATTATGAAGAAAGTAAGAGGGCGGAGGTTTCCTTTTATAAAGAAATCCTTTTATAAATATGGAATGGCTGCGATGATTGCAGTATGTATGGTGCTTTCAGCTTTGTTGTTGATGAAAAATAGTGGTGAAGAAATTATATATGTAGTGAATACCGGATACCAATCAATGGATTCCGTGAGATTGGCTGATGGTACAAAGGTTATGTTGAATGCAGGCAGCCGGCTTACTTATCCAAAAGAGTTTTCTGGGGAGAAAAGGGAAGTACAGCTTTCGGGACAAGCCTTTTTTGAAGTGACGCCTGATAAAACACACCCTTTTGTTGTAAAAACCCAGAAAATGGACGTGACTGTGTTGGGTACTTCTTTTGAAGTGTTTAGTTATGATGGTGATGAGGAGGGCGAAACTGTATTGTTGACTGGAAAAGTAAAAGTGGAAGTACTTGAAAGTAATCAACAGAAAGGCGGAAGTTATGTTTTGAAACCGAACGAAAAGTTGACATATAGCAAGACTGATGGCATTAGTCTCACTACTATTGACGCGGATGCTTATTCATCTTGGCGGCAAGGAAAAAGAATGAGCTTTAAAAATGAGACATTAGAAATGATTTTGGAACGGTTGGAAAAATGGTATGGACAAAAGATTGAATGTGCCCCCCATATTGCCAGACATTATCGCTTTACTTTTACGATGCACAGCGAATCATTGGATTTGATTTTGAATTATATTTCACACAGTGCGCCATTAAATTATAGATTAATAAGTAATGATCATTATATCATAGAAGAAATGAAATAGTAATTATAAAAATGATAGTATGAAAAACAATTGTGAAAACTACTGTAGACAGGCTTGACTATCCATAGCCTCTATCACTGTATTTTGAAAATCATGTTGATTTTAGTCTAATAAAGAATTATGTATTTATGAAAAAAACGAACCAGCGGTTATTTTATCCGCAAAAAGTAAAAAGGCAACTTTTTTGTGCCTTAGTGGCGTGTGCTGTTTGTGCAATACCTGTTAATGCCCAATCTGGTACCATCTCATTGAATAAGTCAAATGTTTCCATGCATACGATTATGCAGGAAGTGGAAGGACAAAGTGACTATACTTTTTTCTATAATGACAATCAGATCAAACTGGACAAAAAGGTTTCAGTAAAGGCTCAGAATGCTACTATTGAACAAGTCTTGGCCCAGATGTTTAAAAATTCTGGTTATACTTATAAGATAGTAAATAATCAGATCATTGTGTCAAAGGCGAATGCCGTGGCTGCTGTAGAAAAACAACAACAGCAGCAGGCAAAGAAAGTGACCGGTTGTGTGAAAGATGCTTTGGGAGAGCCTATCATCGGTGCTTCTGTAGTAGAGAAAGGGGCTCCGACCAATGGTACGATTACCGATTTCGATGGTAACTTTACATTGACAGTCTCGGGTAATGAATTGCAGATTAGCTATATCGGCTATCTTCCTCAAGTGGTAAAAGTGCAATCTGGAGTTACTTCTTATAATGTAACGTTGAAAGAAGACACGAAAACACTGGATGAAGTGGTAGTGATTGGTTACGGTACTCAAAAGAAAGTAAACTTGACCGGTGCTGTTGCTTCTGTCAGTACAGATGATATCAAAGACCGTGTGCAGACTAATGTTTTGTCTGCCGTACAAGGAACCGTTCCCGGTGTAACTATTATTTCTCGTCCGGGTTCAACACCTTCTATTAATTTCCGTGGTCGTGGTAATTTGGGAACTTCTGCTCCATTATATGTGATCGATGGTGCTATTGCAGATGCTACGGTATTTTCCAATCTTGATCCGAACACGATTGAGTCAATTTCATTCTTGAAAGATGCTGCTTCCTCGGCCATTTACGGTTCTCGTGCAGCCTATGGAGTTGTATTGGTTACGACTAAAGGAGGAAAGGCAGAGAAAATGAATGTGGCTTATAGTGGATATGTCGGAGTCAAAACTCCGACTTATTTACCGGATGTCCTTGATTCATGGGATTATGCGATCTTATTAAATGAAGCTAAATATAACGCCAATCCTTCAGGAGGAAAAAATCAGGCTTATACGAATGAAGAAATCGGATGGTTTAGAGATGGCAGCAATCCCGATTACTATCCAAATACGAATTGGGCTGATCTGGTATTGGACAAACATGTGCTGACTACCCAACATTCTTTGAACTTTAGCGGAGGCAGTGAGAAAGTACGTTTCTTTAGCAGTGTGGGCTATGTATTTAATGATAATTTCATGCCGGGGGTTACTGACGATCGTTATAATCTGAATCTTAACCTTCAAAGTGATGTCACCAAATGGCTGACTTTGAAAACCGGAGTGAAGTATATTCGTAATAGTTCCGATACAAAAAACGGCACTCCATGGATTGCCAATTTTGTTTTGGTTCCTTCTATTATGGTGGCTCAGCAGTCTAATGGCGAATGGGGTAGTATAGCCGGAGGTAAGGATGCAACACAAACCTTTATGAATAGTAATCCACTCCGTACGCTTAGTTTTGACAACTGGAGCAAAAGTACTACGGAAAATACCATGTATGATTTGGGATTTGATTTGAAACCTATTGAGAACTTGGTCATTTCGGGACAATTGGATTATAAGCGTTATGAATATAAAAGCAAGAGTTATTCGGCTGAGTATCCTGAAGTAGTACATTTTGAAACAGGAAAGGAAATTCCCGGTACGGGCAACAGTAGTCCGAACTCAATGAGTATGTATTGGATCAGCAACAGCAATATGATGACTACTCTTACTGCCAAGTATGATTTGAAACTGGGACAACATGCGGTGAATTTTCTGGTTGGTACATCCTACGAGCATTATAAGTCTGAACGGTTATATAGTAAACGAACAGATTTTGTAAGCGATGGTCTGGAAGATATAGAACAAGGTAATAATATTTCAAAAGATTTACCTGATGGACGTGGTATTGTGGAGAGCAAAATGCTTTCTTACTTTGGTCGTATAAACTATTCATATAAAGACCGTTACTTGTTTGAAGCCAATCTTCGTGCTGATGCTTCCTCGCGTTTCCATAAGGACAACCGTTGGGGATGGTTCCCTTCTTTCTCCGCCGGATGGCGTATCAGCGAAGAATCGTTCATGAAACCGATAGCTTGGCTGAATAACTTGAAACTGAGAGCTTCGTATGGTACGTTGGGTAATATCAACAATGTAGGATATTATGACTATTTTGAATTGCTGAGCAGCAATGCAAATTATAATTTTAATGATGAGCCGGTGAAGGGGGTGCTTGAAGCGCAGATTACTAACAAGACTTTGGGTTGGGAGACTGTAGCTTTGGCGGACTTCGGTTTGGATGTAGATTTGTTCGATAATAAACTAAGTGTGACTGCCGATTATTATATCAAAAATACTAAAGATATCTTGTTGGGCTATAACGTTCCGGCAGAAACGGGTATTTGGACAAAACCGGTTATGAATTTGGCCAAAGTCCGTAATACAGGTTTTGAATTGGCAGCAACCTACCGCAATAAGATTGGTGACCTGTCTTATTCTGTAAGTGGTAACATTGCTACTAATAACAATGAAATCGTAACCTTGGCCGGATCAGACAATATGATACAGAATGGTGGAGATGTAGTCAGATATATTCTGAAAGAAGGAGAAGCCATCGGTTCTTATTATGGCCTGGAAACGGATGGACTGTATACCCAGGAAGAGATTGATGCGGGACATTATTATAAATACGGACGCAAGCCTAATGCCGGTGACATTAAGTATGTACCCCAGCGTGAAAATGTGGAATGGGGAGATGACATTACCGATGATGACCGCACTATTATTGGCAAAGATGTACCCGATTTTACTTATGGTATAAATATCAATTTGCAATGGAAGAATTTTGAATTGTCGGCATTTGGCCAAGGCGTTTCCGGTACCAGTGTGGCTTTTGAGTCAGAACAGGTGTTTGCCTTTATGTTGAATTCTAATCCGAGAAAGTATCATTTAAGTCGTTGGAATGAAGATAATCCGAATCCAAATGCAGCATGTCCCCGTTTGTATGGAGGTAATTACTATGATGAATATAATAAGCATTTCTCTGATTACCAGTTGTTTGATGCCGATTACTTCCGTATTAAGACCATCAGCTTGGGATATATGGTTCCGAAGGATGCGGTAACTCGTTGGGGATTGTCTTCCCTTAAATTCTTCCTTACCGGCGAGAACTTGTTTACCTTCCGTGCCGACAAAGACATGAAGGACTTTGATCCCGAATCCTCTACCGGACGTGGTATCAGTGCTTTTGGTGCTAAATCTGTAGCCTTTGGTGTTAACGTATCATTCTAATTCAAAAAAATAAAATTATGAAATTCAACATTAAATATATCACATTTTCTGCACTGCTGTGTGCATCTATGGTTTCATGTGATTTGGACGTTGTTCCACCTTCTGATATATCTACCGAGACTTTCTGGAAAAACGAGAAAGATGCTTGGAATGGATTGAACGCGTTGTATGCAGAACTCCCGGGCATGGATATCTGGGATGAAATGTATACCGATAACGCGCATAGCCATAAACCGTGGGAAGGTCCCTATGAGTTGGTACAAACCAATGGTATCACGGCAGGGAATGATTTTGGTTATGGTTATAGTACAGTCCGCATAGCCAATAATTTTATCATCAATGTAGATAAATGTGATATCAGTGAAGGACTGAAGGAACGTATGAAGGCAGAAGCCCGTTTCTTCCGTGCCTGGCAGTATTTACAACTGACTACGAAGTTTGGCAAGGCCTATCTTTTTACTGATGTGCCCGAATATAATGCACCTTATGCAAAACGCGATCCGGCAGAAAAAGTACAGGCTTTTATTTTGAGCGAGCTGAATGAAATAGCCGAAATACTTCCTGATGAATATGATGGCAGTTATTTGTATGAGTCAAGCCGTATTACCCGTGCCGCTGCTTTGGCTTTGCGTGCCCGCGCTGCCCTTTATTTCGGTAACTATATAGAGGCTGAGGCTTCTGCCGGCAAAGTGATATCGGAAGGACATCATTCCTTGTTCCGTGTAACTTCTTTGAATGCGGCACAACAGCAGGAAGCTGATGAAATGGAGAAATATATTGATTTTGCTGAAGTGGGTATTGACAAAGACAAGTTTGTAAAAGGATTGTTCAGTTATGAAACCTTGTGGCACAAAGAGAATGCCAATCCGGGTAATCCTGAATATATCCTGACACGTGAATACATGGCAGATGATAATAACTGTGATTGGACTCGTTATACATATATTCGTCCCAGTCAGATGGGATCTGGATACTCTTCTTTTGAGCCCATGCAGGATCTGGTGGATGCCTATTGGAGCATTGATGGAAAAACTCTTCCTGAAATTCCTTCCGAAGAAACCAGACGTGCACGTTTTGCCGATATGTGGATGAAGTATTTTGCAGAGCCGGTGGGAGAAACTTATAAATCGGTTGCTCCGGCAGTGTTCCGTGAAAAGGTGCCTACATTGGACATCAAGTCAATCCCTTATATGCAGGAGTTCCGTAATCGTGACAGCCGTTTGTATGCTTCTATTTTATTTCCATTGAAAGGATGGCAGGAAACGGACTTCTCCGGTGATTTCTATTATATGTGGGATCCTTTGAAAGCCGGATCAGATGGAAATGAATCTTGGACCGGATATAATTACCGTAAGTTGGTTTCTCTTACTCCTTATCAAGGTTGGCAGAGTGTGGAGGATTATCCGATCATTCGCTATGCTGAGGTTTTGTTGACTTATGCTGAAGCTCGTGTACAAAATAATGGTTGGGATGAAAAAGTTCAGCATGCTTTGAATGATTTGCGCGACCGTTGCGGTATGCCCAATGTTCCGAACAGTCTGTCAAAAGATGCGGCTCTTGAGTTGGTACGCAATGAGCGTCGTATTGAGCTGGCAGCCGAAGGTCATCGTTACGATGATATACGTCGTTACGGATTGGAATATTGTCGTGAGGCGATGAATGGCGAAAGTACAGCACCTTGTGGAGGATTTGATCCGGTGAAAAAAGAATGGCAAAAATATGTTGTAATAGATAAAGTATGGGGAGATCGTTTGCTCCTGATGCCTATTCCGACTTCTGCCATGGACGTGAATCCGCTGTTGAAAGATGACCAAAACCCTGGATACTAATGTTTTCTGTTTTCTTCAACTTTTTTGAATAAACAATGAAAAAGGCTTGTTTTTCCATGTCCAATGGACAGCAAGCCTTTGTTTATCCTTCTGAATGACAATGAATGGAAATACATGGATTCTAAAAAAATCACTTCCACTAGGGGGGGAAGGTCCTTTATAGGCGTATTTATTATGTGTTCTTGCATAAACCGATTCATTTATTATTTATTTATAAAACAATTATCATGAAAAAAATCAAACTATTACTCGTAGCCGGCGCATGTGTTGTGCTGAGTGCATGTTCACCTCAGGCTCCTACTGTTCATACGACCGATAAAGGTACGCAATGGGAGTGGAACGAGGGAACTATTGTTGTAAAAAGCCCCGAACGTCCTGCCGGACAAAAAAGCGTGATCGGACTTACTGCTCCTAAAATGGAGGTGGTGCGTGTAGGCTTTGTTGGCTTGGGAATGCGTGGTCCCGGAGCTGTATCGCGTTTCACCCATATTCCCGGCACCCAAATCGTGGCGCTTTGTGATTATGACCCTAAACGTGCGGAAGCATGCCAGAACATTTTAAAGAAAGCTTCTATGCCGAAAGCGGCAATCTACTCGGGTGAGACAGGTTACGAGGAACTTTGTAAACGTGATGATATTGATTTGGTATATATCGCCGCAGACTGGTTGCACCACTTCCCCATTGCCAAATGTGCATTGGAGAACGGCAAGCACGTAGCCATCGAGGTACCTTCTGCCATGAACCTGCAGGAATGCTGGGATCTTGTCAACTTGAGCGAGACAACACGCAAGCACTGCTTCATTCTGGAAAACTGCTGCTATGACTGGTTTGAGATGAATACGCTGAACATGGCGCAGAACGGTGTGTTCGGTGAGGTAATCCGCGCACAAGGAGCTTACATCCACAACCTCAGCGATTTCTGGGATTATTACTGGAAAAACGGTGAAAACGATAAACTGGGCTGGCGTCTGGAATTCAATATGCGTCATCGTGGTGATGTGTATGCTACACACGGCCTTGGCCCTGTGGCACAAGTTTTGGATATTCACCGTGGCGACCGTATGAAGACACTGACTGCCATGGATACCAAATCAGTAGTAGGAAAAGGATTGGTAGAAGCCAAAACAGGTTCAGAATGCACTAATTTCCGTAATGGAGATCACACTACGACTATGATTCGTACCGAAAACGGTAAAGTGATCGAAATACAACACAATGTAATGACTCCGCAACCCTATAACCGTTTGTATCAATTGACAGGTGTGAAAGGGTTCGCCAACAAATATCCTACAGAAGGCTACGCATTGGGAGCTGATCAGCTGAGTGCTTCAGGAGTACAACCCAAGGTGGACAATCTCAGCTCACACGGATTCCTGCCACAAGCTGAAATGGATGCTTTGGTTGAGAAATACCAGCACCCTATTCTGAAGAAGTATGGTGAAATAGCCAAAGAGGTAGGCGGACACGGGGGTATGGACTTTATCATGGACAGCCGTCTGGTATATTGTTTGCAGAATGGTCTGCCTCTGGATATGGATGTGTATGACCTTGCCGAGTGGTGTGCACTGGCCGAACTGGGTGAGATATCTATGGACAATAACTGCGCTGCCGTAGAGTTCCCCGACTTCACTCGTGGAGAATGGAACGTGGTGAAAGGCTACAAGCACGCTTATGCAAGCCCGGAAGAAGAGCAGGCAAGTATGGAAAAAGCCAAAGCATTCACCGCTAAACTGAAAGAACAGGGAGCCAAAGAGTGGACGACGGAAGCTGACAAATAATGTAGCATTTAAGTGAAGTGTATCGAGTTTATGTTGTTCTTAAGCATCTGCTCCAGACTGGAGGACGGGTGGTGTGGATGCTTGGAACAAGGTGAAAGGATATCATGACACTTTCTAAAATAATTTTATAACATTCTATTTAAAAATAGTAACAAGGATAAGGAAAGGGGGAGTGCAGCTGGGGCTGCATTTCCTCTTTGCTATTATTAGAAAGACGTTGCTTTCAAGCCTTTTTCATGCTTGTGTTTTGTTTCAAGTCTATGTTAAAAGAATTTAAACAAATCTGATTAATAGATTGGGCTATTTCCTTTCACTGTATCTTTAAACTTCAATACGATTAATTCTTAATTCTAACTGAAAATGAAATTATTATCTGTTTTATCATTGAGTCTGGTGTTATCGTGCACCACTCTTTCTGCTCAGAAAGTCTATGAAATCTCTGCTTTCGGTCTGAAAGCCAATAGCAGTAAAAATGCCTCTCCGGTTCTTCAAAAAGCGCTTGCCAAGATAAAGGCGGAATATAAGGAAGGTGAGAAGGTAATCCTCCGTTTTCCCGAAGGGCGTTATGAATTTCATGAAAAAGGAGCCGCTGTGCGCGAGTATTATATTTCCAATCACGACCAAACGAATCCCAAGAAAGTAGGTATCGCATTAGAGGACATGAAGAATCTGACATTAGACGGGCAAGGTTCCGAATTTGTATTTCACGGCAGGATGTTGCCTGTTTCCTTGTTGCGTTCCGAAAACTGTCTGTTAAAGAACTTCAGCATCGATTTCGAGAACCCCCATATTGCCCAGGTGAAGATCGTAGAAAACGATCCGCAGGATGGAATTGTTTTTGAACCGGCTCCGTGGGTCGATTATCGCATTGCTAAAGATTCCATATTCGAGGCTTATGGTGAAGGATGGACCATGAGACACTCGTGGGGAATTGCTTTTGACGGGGATACCAAACATCTGGTTTACAATACCAGTGACATAGGTTGTCCGACGAAAGGAGCCAGTGAGGTGGCTCCGCGCCGTATCCATGCTCCGGGGTGGAAAGATGCCCGCCTGGTGCCGGGGACAGTGGTGGCCATGCGTGGCTGGGGACGTCCTACACCCGGTATATTCCTTTCCCATGATGTCAATACAACGATTGAGAATGTGAAGGTACATTATGCGGAAGGCATGGGATTGTTGGCACAGCTTTGTGAAAATATTACACTTGAGAAATTTGGCGTATGTTTGAAAGGGGATGCCGATCCGCGTTATTTTACCACGCAGGCAGATGCGACCCATTTTTCCGGTTGTAAGGGTAAGATTGTGTCTTGCAACGGGTTGTATGAGGGGATGATGGATGATGCCATCAATGTACATGGCACTTATTTGAAAGTGGTGAAACGGGTGGACGACCGTACCTTGGTGGGCCGCTATATGCATGGTCAGTCGTGGGGATTCGAGTGGGGATGCCCGGGTGATGAGGTGCAGTTTATCCGTTCGAATACGATGGAACTGGTCGGAAAACAGAATAAGATCATTTCTATCCGTCCTTATGACAAAGAACAGACCGAAGGCGCGCGAGAGTTCCTGATTACGTTTCAGGAACCGGTAGACCAGGTAATTAATGAACAAAGTGGTTTCGGAATAGAGAACCTCACATGGACTCCTGAAGTTTTGTTTTCCGGCAATGTGATCCGTAATAACCGTGCACGCGGTTCTTTGTTCAGTACCCCGCGCAAGACTATCGTCGAGAATAACTTGTTTGACCATACTTCGGGGGCTGCTATTCTGCTTTGCGGCGATTGCAACGGTTGGTTTGAGACCGGTGCCTGCCGTCATGTCATTATCCGTAAGAACCGTTTTGTAAACGCGCTGACTAATCTGTTCCAGTTTACCAATGCGGTTATCTCCATCTATCCGGAGATTCCCGACCTGAAGGGACAGCAGCAATATTTCCACGGCGGACCCGAGGGTGGCATTGTGATTGAAGACAATGAGTTTGAAACCTTCGACGCTCCTATTCTTTATGCCAAGTCTGTCGATGGGTTGGTCTTCCGCAATAACACCATTAAGTTGAATACGGAATACAAACCGTTCCATCCTAACCGGAACCGCTTCTGGCTGGAAAGGGTGACGAATGTGACGATTGCCGAATAAATATTTTCCCCTTGTTTGCAGAGATGTAGTTACAGGCGGAAGAAAGTCTGAATAGTAAGATTAGATAAAGTTATCAGCTGTAAGGGTGGAAATTTCCTCCTTTACAGCTGATTTTTTTATCGGTCTTATCTTATTGTTTTTTCCCTGTCAGTTTCATGAATCCTAGCCTTGTTGTATAGATAAAATATTTACTAATTTGATTTAGACAACAAGAATTATATTGCTATCTTTGGCAGGATAAAACTAATATTGAATATGAAAAATTGGGTTGTAAAGCTGTTACTGTTACTTTTCATTCCTTCTTTTGTGGGAATTTTGTTCACCGTTATCCTGGGTTTTAATCCGGGTGGTTGGTTACAAATTACGACGTATGCTTTACCTCCGTTACTCACTCTCGCCGGAGGGGCTTTTATCGTTGCTTCAAGATGGAAAATTCCTTTTCTTATATTGATGGCAGCTGCAAGTATGGCCTTTAATATTCCTTTACAGAACTGGCTTTTTCATTCGGCAGATGAAGTGGTGCGTTATCATGCTGTTACCGATTTATATAATTTGGAGAATAATGCTCTGTATTTTACTTTCGATACTCTGGAGGTGGATTATGCCCGAAAGAGCAGTGTGACTGTCACTCGTGAGGTGACACGAAGTATGGGCAGACACCGCTATCGTAAGGAACAGAAGCAATATCATTTCTCTGTAGCTCCTGCATTTACCGATTCATTGCCCCGTCATAAGTATGAGGAGCGGGAAGTTAAGGCATGGGTTATTCCGGTGAGGCATGAGAAAGGACAAGCCGTTGTATGTTATGAGCGTTGTATTTTTGATTTAGATGATTATCAGAAAGCCATTGATCGGTCCCGCTGTAAACTCCACCATCCTCAAGCTCCGATTATACGACCTTTGTATTCACAGTTCATTACCCGGCAGGAATGGAAAGGAATCTTTTTGAATGTTGCATGGATTGTACTTTCTGTACTGATAGTACTGGGGGTAATTCTGAATTATCAGGCAGACAGGAGGAAAGCATAATATCGGAACAGACTGTATGAAGGGTACTTTATGAATATTATGATCTTCATGCATGAGGCCTGTCAGTACTATTGGTAAATTCTAGAATGATGTTTTCTTTATATAAAACTTTCCCCGGACATTTCATGGCAGAAACATCCGGGGAGAGGTATTTCATTTTTTATTTATTGAAAAGTTTTATTTTGCCTCTACCTTCAGATTGGATAATTCTGTGTCCTTATGGATGGATGGCAGATTATTCTGTTTTACAACAACAGTATGAACTTTTCCTTTTGCCACTTGCGGCAAAGTGAATTTCTGCTTGTAGATAACCTGTTCCGCTGATGGGCGCAGCAGATAGCCTGTTTCTTTTTCAAAGCGGTTGTATATTCTTACCACAATTTGGTTACTGCCTTTTTGAAGCGGTAGCAGCACCTTTTCCTCGCGGAACTTGCAGCGGTAAGGGTTGAGGTGTTTCATTACCGACTTGCCGTTCAGATAGATTTCGATACCGTTTCCGGCACCTACATCTACTAGAATATCTTGTGCTTTGGGCGATTCTACCTGCTGCATCAGGAAGTAACTTTCCAGAATATTGCTGGGGAACATGGCTTTTTCCTCATTCACTTCTTTCCATTGTCCTTTTCTTACCGGTGCTTTGTCCGGATCAGTATGGATGGTGGCAGGAGCATCGAACAATCCGCTGCCCGGTCCGCAGAAGTAACGCTGACCCCATACGGTCTTGGAAGGCAGGTTTAATGCCTGTGCCTTGCCTGCGTCAAGGGTTACTGTGTAAGGTTTTCCATCTACTTCAACCAGTAATTCCTTACCGTTCTCCTGCGGAGTATAGGTAAATTCCAATGCGTTGAGGTTGGATTTGTTGATGCTCCATTGATAGCTCACCGTACTGCGGTAGTTGCTGTAATAATCGAAACAGGAATAACTATAATTGGGAGTGCGCTGTGCAGCCATAGGTTGCGGTTTCACCGGTTGGTCGAACGTGGCGCAAATCACTTGGATGTCTTTTCCGTATGCGTCGGCGGGCAGTGTGAAGATCATCTCCTGTCCTTTCTGAATAGCTTTAATGTCTGCTTTTTGCAGTTTGCATCCCGGCACGTTCAAAGTGATTTTACCATCGGCAGGGCGGTTGCCTGATAAGATGAGGTAGAGGTTATTGCCTTTGCGGGTAATGGTTCCCCATTCGAATTGCTCACGGAAAGGAGAGGCTTCTGTGCCATAAATGGCTTCACCGTTTTTCTTCAACCAGATACCGATTTCTTTCAGAACCTCTCTTTCAAAGGGTACTACGGAACCGTCACCTTTGGGACCGATGTTCAGCAGGAAGTTTCCGCCATGGGAAACTACATTGATCAGGCTGCGTAGTTTTTCCATCGCTTTGGTGTGAACGTCCCCCCTTTTCTGCCAGGAACGGTAGCTCCAGGTTTCATCGAACATGGAAGCTGCTGTTTGCCATGCGGTCTGCAAGGAGCCTTCGGGGTATGTGTTGTCTGCCATGACACTGAAGTCATACTGATCGTTGCCCAACCGGCCGCTTACCATACAGTCTGGTTGCAATCTGTGCACCAGTTGATACAGTTCCTTGCTTTGTTCAGGAGTGTTGGAACCCATGTCAAACCAAAGTTCGGAGATGGGACCGTAGTTGGTCAACAGTTCGGTAACTTGGGCTTTGGTGAATTCATGATGCTGTGGGGTGATGAAATCACAGTTATGGCTGGAGATAGGATAGGCTTGTGGAAAATGCCAGTCTATCAGTGAGAAATAGATGCCGAAGTTGATTCCGCCACGTTTGCAAGCTTCCGCCATCTCTTTTATGAAGTCGCGCTTGCCGGGGGTGGCATCGTATGAATTATAGTCGGTGGTGGCTGTACGGAACATACAGAAACCGTCGTGATGCTTGGTGGTAATGATGATGGAGCGCATACCGGCTTCTTTGGCCAGTGACACGATAGCGTCTGCATCAAACAGGGTGGGATTGAAACGCAGGGCGGTATCTCCATACCAGTCACTGAAGATTCCCGCAAACGATTGGATTTGTTCACTGTATCCTCGGGTGACGGGGTTGCCTTCCCATACGCCTCCCAGTTCGGAATAAAGACCGAAGTGGATGAACATGGAATACTTGTTCTGATGCCATTTCTCAAATGCTTTTTCCGAGATTTGGGCTGTTGCACCCAGGCTTATGACACAAGCCATGATGAAGGTTAGTAATTTTTTCATGATTGTAATTAGTGGTTAACTGAATGAATATATTGCATAATTTCTGTTTGTTGGTCGGGATGGAACCACACGATGTCTTTGTCCCGTTTGAACCAGGTCATCTGTTTACGAGAGTAAATGCGGGAATTTTGCTTGATTTTCCCGATAGCGAATTCCAATGTCCATTCTCCGTCCAGATACTTGAACATTTCTTTGTATCCTACGGTATTGAGCGAGTTCAGATGCCGGAAAGGATATACCTGCCGGGCTTCTTCCAGCAAGCCGTCCTGCATCATGATGTCCACGCGGCGGTTGATGCGGTCATACAATTCTTCGCGGTCGCGGGTTAATCCTATTTTGATGATGCGGAAAGGGCGTTCCTTGTGAGTACGGGTACGGAAAGAAGTATAAGTTTTTCCGGTCATGTAGCATATTTCCAATGCATGTATTACTCGTTTGGGATTTTTCAAATCCACTATTTTGTAATACTCGGGGTCCAGCAGCCTTAGTTCGGCGCACAGAGTGTCCAGCCCTTCCTGTTCGTAACGTCGTAGCATCAGCTGGCGTGTTTCATTGTCTACAGTGGGGATATCATCTATGCCTTTGCAAATGGCATCTATATACATCATGGAACCTCCGGTCAGTATTACAGTGTCATGGTTTTGGTATAGGATTTCCAGTTGTGCCAGTACGTCTGCTTCGTATTGTGCGGCGCTGTAATAATCTGTTAGCTGTAATGTTCCGACAAAATAATGAGGAACACGCGCCAATTGCTCGGGGGTAGGGGCGGCAGTTCCTATCTTCAGGTCTGCATACAATTGGCGTGAGTCTGCCGAAACAATGGAAGTCCGGAAGTGTTCGGCAATGGAAAGGCTTAGTTCGGTCTTTCCTACACCGGTAGGGCCGATAAGGACGATAAGGGTGTCAGGCATGGTGTTTATAAAAAGAGAGGGGCGGACGTGTAACGTCCGCCCCCGTTAAGATTAATAGTTTTCTTGCTCATAAGGGTCCGGTGAGGAGGCACCGCCCATATCAAATCCTTCGGGATCAAAGTCTTCCATATCGAAGTCCTGGTCGCCGTAGAAATTCTCGTCTATATCCAGATTTCCGCTATTGCTTTTTGCCATCATTTCGTCAAAGTCGACGGTTTGTTTCGGGGCTTCTCCGGCTTTGCGCGAACACACTGCTTTGTCAAGGTCTTTGCCGGTGATGATTTCCGACAGTTCAATGAAAAACACTCGTTCTGCCAACGGATCGAATACATACAGCAATTTTTGCTTTTCGTCTTCCACCAAATCACTCAAGCGGGTTTCTCTCATGATGTAGCTGTCTTCTTCCGAACTGCTTCCCATATCTTCCAGTGTGATTTCCTGGTCTTTCTCCCAGTCGTCATCACAAATGAAGAAAGAGGTCATCTGGTCATCTTTATATCCTGCCGCTTTCAATATTGCTTCGTGCAAATCAAAGAAAGTTGCTTCCGAGTCTATCTTTATTTCTCTTATAAAATCATCGACTTCATCAGAGATTAGTGTAAATCTGTAAATCATATATTTATACTGTATATACTATATAACTTTTTTTTCGTGCAGTAAAGTTATAAAAAACTTTGTTATCTGATGATACCTCTTTGAGAATTTTCTATGAAAGAAATAATATATTCTATTTCTTTGCTCATAGGTATTTCTTTGCGTACTTGTTCCAAGGCATCGGTAACGTTCATGCCATTTTGATAAATAATGCGATAGGTGTTGTGTATATTCTCTATTAGTTCATTAGAGAATCCGCGGCGGCGGAGTCCTACGATATTGATTCCTGCGTAGGCAATGGGTTCGCGCCCTGCTATAATATAAGGAGGAATGTCCTTGCTGAAACGTGAACCGCCCTGTACCATTACATAACCGCCTACCCGGCAGAATTGGTGCATCAATACGGCGCCGCTGATAATGGCGTTATCATCAATGATAATTTCACCTGCCATCTTGGTGGCATTGCCTATGATGCAACCGCTGCCTATGATGGCATCATGTGCTACGTGTACTCCTTCCATCAACAGGTTGTTACTGCCCACTATGGTTTTGCCTTTAGCCGCTGTACCACGATTGATGGTTACATTCTCGCGAATGGTGTTGTTATCACCTATTTCGGCAGTCGTTTCTTCACCGCGGAATTTCAAATCCTGGGGAATAGCGCCTATAACAGCTCCCGGAAAAATGGTGTTGCCGTTCCCTATGCGTGAGCCATACAGTATATTGGCGTTAGGCATGATTGTGTTGTTATCACCGATAACTACATTCTTGTCGATAAACACAAAAGGACCGATTTCTACATTCTCACCAATTTTTGCTTCGGGATGTATATATGCTAATGGACTAATCATGTTGTTTTTTTAGTGGTTATTTATTTTTTACTATTTGTGCCATAAACTCGGCTTCGCAGACTACTTTTTCGCCTACAAACACATATCCTTTCATTGTGGAGATGCCCCGGCGGATAGGAGCCAACAATTCAACACGGAACAATAAAGTGTCTCCCGGCACTACTTTCTGGCGGAATTTCACACCGTCTATTTTCATGAAGTAGGTGGAGTATCTTTCGGGTTCGTCCACTGAATTAAGAACAAGCAGACCACCGCATTGTGCCATGGCTTCTACTTGAAGCACACCCGGCATGACAGGTTCCTGTGGGAAGTGTCCCTGGAAGAAGGGTTCGTTGGCGGTTACGTTTTTCACACCGACAATGTGGTTGGCGCCAATGGCAACGACTTTGTCCACTAGCTGGAAAGGATAACGGTGCGGAAGCAGTTCGCGGATGCGGTTGACATCCATGATGGGAGCTTCGTTGCAGTTATAGGACGGAGCCTGTATTTCGTGAAGTTTGATTTCTTTGCGTATCTGGCGGGCAAATTTGTTGTTGATGGTATGCCCCGGACGGGTGGCGATGATGCGTCCCTTGATGGGTTTGCCTATCAGTGCCAGGTCGCCGATGATATCCAGCAGTTTGTGGCGGGCCGGTTCGTTGTCCCATACCAAGGGAACATGGTTGATGTAGCCCAGTTTGGTGGCGTCCATGTGGGGAACCCCCATGACGTCTGCCAGCTTGTCGTAGTTTTCCTGGCTCATCTCTTTTTCGTAGATTACGATGGCGTTGTCCAGATCGCCTCCCTTGATCAGTCCGGCACCCAGCAATGGTTCTATTTCGCGGACGAATACAAAGGTACGCGCGGAAGCTACCTCGGTGGGGAATTTAGCCATGTCTTCCAGTGTGGCGAACTGATTGGACAGTATTTTAGACTGATAAGAGATCAGTGCATTCACACTGAAATTTTCGTCCGGAAGAACAATGATGGAAGATCCGGTTTCCTCGTCCCTGAATTCGATTTTTGATTTTATGATATAGTAATCCTTGACAGCATTCTGTTCTTCGATTCCTACACGCTGTATATTTTCTACATACGCTTTGGCACTGCCGTCCAGAATAGGGAATTCGGGACCGCTTACCTGAATCAGGCAGTTGTCTATACCAGCTGCATAAAGAGCTGCCAAAGCATGTTCTACTGTACTTACTTTTATTCCGTTTTTCATCAGCACAGTGCCGCGGGTAGTATCACCTACGTTTTCTGCTACGGCATCAATTATTGGTTGTCCTTCAAGATCAATTCGTTGGATTTTATACCCGTGGTTGTCCGGTGCAGGATTGAATGTCACCGTCAAGTTTACTCCGGTGTGAAGGCCTTTTCCATTTAAAGAAAAACTGCCTTTTAATGTCTTCTGTTTCAACATGGGGTTTATTTATTTAGTTGTTTTTTTAATTCTTCTATTTCTTTCTGCATGGCGTTCAGTGTGGTGTAAATTTCGGGCAGTTTTTTGTATACGGCCGATGATTTCATGAAATTCTTGGCATCGATGGCCGGAGTGCCTAGAATTTGCTCGTTGGATTTCACGTTACCGGGAACGCCTGCTTGTGCGCCGATACCTACCTTGTCACCTATCTTAATATGTCCGGCTAGTCCTACTTGTCCGCCAAACATGCACCATTCACCTACTTTGGTGGAACCGGCAATACCCACCTGTGATGCCATGACAGTGTGGCTTCCTACTTCCACATTGTGTGCTATCTGGATCAGGTTATCCAGTTTCACTCCTTTATGTACAATGGTGGCGCCCATGGTGGCACGATCTACGCAGGTATTAGCACCAATCTCCACATTATCTTCTATGATGGCAATACCTATTTGTGGAATTTTTTCGTACCCTTCGGGAGAAGGTGCGAATCCGAATCCATCAGCACCGATTACGCAGCCTGCATGCAGGGTACAGTGGTTTCCTACCAAGCAGTCGTGATAGATGGTGGCATGTGGATAAAGTGTACAATTATTACCTACTTTGGCATGGCTTCCTACAGTAGCGTGCGGGTGGAGGGAAGTGTTGTCACCAATCTCAGCACCATCGCCTACGCAGGCAAACGGAGCGATATATACATCCTTCCCCAACTTCGCAGTGGGGGCAACGTATGCCAGCGGATCTATACCAGTCTTTTTAGGTTTGCTCATTTCATAGAGGGTCAGTAGTTTAGCCAGACTTTCGTAGGCGTTGTCTACCTTGATTAAGGTAGCTTTTACTTCTTGCTCGGGAACGAAATCTTTGTTTACCAACACAATGGTAGACTGAGTATCGTAAATGTAATGAGTATACTTAGGATTTGAAAGAAAAGAAATCGCTCCCGGCACGCCTTCCTCTATTTTAGCAAAAGTATGCACAGTTGCGTTTTCATCGCCAACAATAATTCCCTGGATGTATTCCGCAATTTGTTTAGCTGAGAACTCCATAATACTGTCTAATTCTTTATGTTCTAAATGTTTCAGTTTTGTTACTTGCGTGTTACATGTTAGTGTAAACACATCATTAATTATGCAAATTACGCATTTTTTTTTTATATATCCGTACAATTCGCTAATTATTTAATGTCCGTCGTTTTCGGAACGCAGGTAACATATATAATATTTTTTGACTTTTCGGGAGAGAAGAGAGATGTTGAGCATATCCGAAGCCTTGGCTATATCGCGGGTGCTTCCATCTTTATAGATGATTTCAATACTGTCATCCTCCTTTTTATACATATTGTTTTCTATACTGGATATGGATAGGAAGTATTTTGCTTCTTTCTTGTTGATATTCAGTCTCTTACTTATTCTTGAAAGAATTTCTTCTTTTCGTGCTTTTGTGATGGAAGAGGAGGTTACCTCTACTTTGAATAGTTTCCTGTTAATCATTCCACGACTCAGAGTGGACAATACCACATCGCTGTGATTGCTCCAAACTTTCAGTGCAGTCCATATGTCATTATCATCTAATTGAATAAAATTTTCAATACAATCCGGGCTGTTATAAAATTCTTTTTTATCAATAGGATGGTATAAAAAGAATCTTAAAGCGGGTGAGGCGAACAGCTCTACGCCACGTAAGGCTAATTCCTTTGCTCGTGTCAGAGTGTTGACCAGCATTTTTTCACTGGCAACGGAGGTCTTGTGCAGATATACCTGCCAGTACATCAGGCGGCGGGACATCAGGAAGTTTTCGATGGAGTAAATGCCTTTGGATTCTACTACCAGGTGATCGTCTTTTACATCAAGCATTTTGATGATGCGGGCGGACCCGATATTGCCTTCGGATACACCGGTATAGAAACTGTCACGCCGCAGATAGTCCAAACGATCCATATCCAATTGACCGCTGACCAGTTGGTGCAGGAATTTCTTGGGATATTCATCTTTGAATATCTGTATGGCAAGATTGAGTTGACCTTTCATGTCCTTGTTCATTCGTTCCATCAGCATCAAGGAGATTTCTTCATGTGAAACGCCTCCTGCCAATGTGTTTTCCAGCACATGGGAGAAGGGACCGTGTCCGATGTCGTGTAACAGGATGGCAGCTTGTACGGCTTCCGCTTCGCTGTCAAAGATGAAGTTACCTTTGGCGGTAAGGTGCTTGATCGTTTCGCTCATTAAGTGGAAAGCGCCTAATGAGTGTTGGAAACGGGTATGTTGTGCTCCCGGATATACGGCAGAGGACAGGCCCAGTTGCTTGATGCGGGTAAGACGTTGCAGCAATGGGTGACATACAATGTCATATAGTAACCCCTTCGGGATGTTGATAAACCCGAAGACGGGGTCATTTATAATTTTTCGGTCACTCATGGGGAATAATTATTCAGTGTGCTGATATGCTTAAACCAATGTATTACGCTATGTATCTACCTGATAATTTGCATATTAGCACATTGTTTTATTGGCACATTATTTTCTCCATCTGTGCCTGGACTTTCTGAGCTTCTTGTCCTGCTACAGTCGCAAAATTCTCAGTTTTATCCGCATAGATAATGGCACGGCTTGAATTAACAATAAGTCCACAGGTACTATTCATGCCATATTTGCAGACTTCCTCTAGAGAACCTCCTTGTGCGCCGATTCCAGGTACAAGCAGGAAGTGGTTGGGAACAATTTTACGGATGTCTTCGAAAGCGCGTCCTTGTGTGGCGCCTACTACGTACATCATGTTTTCATCGTTGGCCCATTCTTGTGATTTGCGCAATACTTTTTCGAAAAGGCGTTCGCCGTTGGTGTCCTCGGTCAGCTGGAAGTCGTGGGAACCCTTGTTGCTGGTAAGCGCTAGCAGGATTACCCATTTGCCTTCGTAACTCAGGAAGGGAGTCACGCTGTCTTCACCCATGTAAGGAGCTACGGTGACTGAGTCAATGTCCAGCTCTTCAAAGAATGTGCGGGCATACATGGCCGAAGTGTTTCCGATATCGCCACGTTTTGCATCGGCAATGATGAATTGGTCGGGATAGTTTTCCTTGATGTAGGATACAGTCTTTTCGAAAGCGATCCATCCTTTTACGCCCATGCTTTCATAAAAGGCCAGATTGGGTTTATAGGCGATGCAATAAGGGGCGGTAGCGTCAATGATGGCTTTGTTGAAAGCGAAGATAGGATCTTCTTCTTTTAACAGATGTTCGGGGATCTTCTTTATGTCGGTGTCCAGTCCTACACAGAGGAATGATTTTTTCTTTTGGATATTTTCAAATAATTGTTGCTTGTTCATTGCTATGTTTACAGTTTATGGTTTACGATATTTAAATTATAATTCGCTCTCTTTCAAACGTTCGGCATTCTCGGCTACAGTCAAATGGTCAATGCAGTCTTGAATGTCGCCATCCATAAAGGCGGCCAAATTGTAAATGGTATAGTTGATGCGGTGGTCGGTGATACGTCCTTGCGGATAATTGTAGGTACGTATTTTTGCCGATCGGTCTCCGGTAGATACCATTGTTTTTCGTTTGCTGGCAATGTCGTCAATGTACTTTTGGTGTTCTTTATCATATATAAAGGTACGCAGGCGAGAAAGGGCTCGTTCTTTATTTTTCGGCTGGTCACGGGTTTCGGTACATTCTATCAGGATTTCCTCTACTATTCCGGTGTTGGGGTTCTTCCAGTTGTAGCGCAGGCGTACTCCGGATTCCACCTTATTTACGTTCTGTCCGCCGGCACCACCGCTTCGGAAAGTGTCCCATTTGATTTCCCCTTCGTTAATTTCCACATCAAAAGGCTCGGCTTCGGGTAAAACGGCGACTGATGCGGCTGAAGTATGTACACGTCCTTGGGTTTCGGTGGCTGGTACACGTTGCACACGATGTACGCCCGATTCATATTTCAGAGTGCCATATACTTTATCTCCGGTTACGGAGCAGATAATTTCCTTAAAACCTCCTGCTGCTCCTTCATTGGCGCTGGATACTTCCAGTCTCCAACCTTTTGTCTCGCAGTATTTGGAGTACATACGGAACAAGTCGCCTGCAAAAATGGCGGCTTCATCACCTCCCGTACCACCGCGTATCTCCAGAATGGCATTTCGGTCATCTTGCGGATCCGCAGGAACGAGTAACAGTTTGATTTCCTCTTCCAGTTCTGGGATGCGGACTTCGCAGAGATTTGCCTCTTCGCGTGCCATCTCTTTCATCTCCGGGTCGGATTCGTTAGTCATGATTTGTTTGGCCTCTTCCAGTCCATTCAGGCATTGTATATATTCTCTACGGGCTTTCATGATGTCATTCAAGTCCTTGTATTCCTTGGTGAGCTTGACATAACGTTTTTGGTCAGCTATGACATTAGGGTCTGTAATGAGGGTGGAAACTTCCTCAAAGCGAGCCACTAACCCGTCTAATTTCTCAAGTAATGTATTATTGTTTTCTGCCATTCTTTTCTAAACATTTATTTGCGACATACCAAGTGAGTAATATCCACCCAAGTATGGCAAGTACTTTTCTTACTGTATATAGTATGTCATGCCAAGTTGTTTCATGACCCCATGCGGTAGAGATGAAATACAACTCGCGTATTGTATCAATCGTAACTAATGAGCATATTATTGCTCCTATGCCATAAAAAAATCTTTTTTTCAATGTAGCAGGCTTGGAAGCGTTATTATAATATTGCTTGTCAGTATTTGAATTCTCCAAACTCACTTTTGATAATTAGCTCCTTCTTGTCACTTTCTTCTATACGTCCCACGATCTTCGCGTCAATATTGAATGACTTGCTGATGGCGATCACCTCTTCGGCATGTTCGGGTGAGAGGTAAACTTCCAGGCGGTGGCCCATATTAAATACTTTGTACATTTCTTCCCAATCGGTGCCGCTTTGTTCCTTGATGGTTTTGAACAGAGGGGGAACGGGGAACAGGTTGTCCTTTACTACACGGCAATTGTTTCCTACAAAGTGCAGGACTTTGGTTTGAGCACCGCCTGAGCAGTGAACCATTCCGTGAATTTCAGGTCGGAGCGCATCCAGTAATTTCTTCACTACCGGAGCATAGGTACGGGTAGGTGAGAGTACCAGCTTTCCTGCATCCAGCGGACTTCCTTCTACAGTATCGGTCAGCTTCAAATTGCCACTGTACACTAGTTCTTCGGGTACTGCCTTGTCATAGCTTTCGGGATACTTCTCGGCCAGGTATTTTGCGAACACGTCGTGGCGGGCACTGGTGAGTCCGTTGCTGCCCATGCCTCCGTTGTATTCTTTTTCATAAGTAGCCTGTCCGTAAGATGCCAGACCTATGATGACGTCACCCGGGCGAATATTGGCATTGTTAATGACATCGGTACGTTTCATGCGGCATGTTACGGTAGAATCTACGATGATGGTACGAACCAAGTCACCTACATCAGCAGTCTCGCCTCCGGTAGCGTATACGCCTACACCCATTTCGCGAAGTTCGGCCAACAGTTCATCCGTTCCGTTGATGATAGCGGAAATGACTTCACCCGGAACGAGTAGCTTATTACGGCCGATAGTTGATGAAACCAGAATATTATCTACTGCACCTACACACAACAAGTCATCGATGTTCATAATCAGTGCATCTTGTGCAATGCCTTTCCATACGCTTAAATCGCCGGTTTCTTTCCAATACAAATAAGCCAGTGATGATTTGGTACCTGCACCGTCAGCGTGCATAATGTTGCAATATTCAGGATCTCCGCCTAGAATATCGGGGATGATTTTACAAAAAGCTTGCGGAAAAATACCTTTGTCAATGTTCTTAATGGCGTTGTGCACATCTTCCTTGGATGCTGACACACCGCGCTGCATGTATCGTTGATTGCTCATGAGTTATATATTTTATTCAATTGAATGTGCAAAAATAGTTATTATTTTGCTTATAGCCTTGAGTTTTATGAAAATAAAAGAGGAGAAGGGATTTATTCTGTTCCCATATTATTGCCGTTCCTGTTTTAGATTTATTGTTATGCTCTTATTTTTTAGACAAGTAAATTTAATATGTATATCGAACAGGCATTAATATCATACACTATTTATATGTTACAATGCCTTGTCAATATAGCGTTATAAAGAAAGACGCATAGTACAACCACCCCCCATCAATATCAAAGATCTTAAAGACTATAAAAGAAAACACGGCCTAATTTAACGTGAAATATAAAATTCCCCCGTCATCTCATCGTCTTCATTATCAGTATGTTCCGGTGTGAAAATATCTGTAAAGGCCCCGAAACGGTTGGTAATCGCCGGTCAATGTACCACATTGCGCCCACCATACCCATAGCGGCAAAACTCCAACAGATGTACCTTGCCGGCAGTATGTTACCATGAAAACAGCCTTATGGCTTTATTGCTTCACCTGTGTGAAGCGGCAGTTTCACACAGGTGACAACGGCTCTTCACCCGAATGATAGGGCCTGTTCATCTGGGTGATGGTACAGATGGTGCACTCTTCTTGCACGGATACTGCCGTAAATATACCAAGATTACGTATCCAATATGACAACCGGCATCTGACGAGCTGGCTTCCGCAAGGAAAAACGAAAAAAAACACTTTGTGGGGATACAGAAAATTCTGTCACTGCATATCGTTGTATATCAGTATAATGCGGTGGCGGAACAAAAACATTGCAGTGCGGAAATAAAAAATAACAGTACGTAAAGTTTTATCAGATTATAACTTAATGACAAAGATGGATATGCCCGGCAGACAAACTTTTTGAGAGCCGGGCATCTGCAACGACATAATGTGTCATGCCAAAGAAGCAGTTTGCATTTTATTTTAGATTTTCATCAGTTTGATACAACCGATTGAAGAATAAACTTTTAGCGTAGTATTTGAGAAACAGAGGTAACGATTTAGTAACCGTGCGAATATCAGCGATTTGCGGTGCTATGCTGTCAAACAACTCTTTGCATTTATAAAGTTAATAAAATTATTCGGGGAATAATGCCTACTATCAAAAAAACTGCATCCTATCTTTGTAGATAGTCCATATAAAAAGAATGCAACCTCACAAATTATAGCTATCTTTGTGATTGAAACTCAATGCATCAATTACAATGGCAAAAATTACCGTTCAAAATACAGATATTAGCGTTGTCAAATACAATGAAGAAGACTATATCAGCCTTACAGACATGGCAAGAAGCCAACTGCAAGATGAGCATGGAAACATTTTTGCTAAAATGAATACTTCTGCCTTTATCGTAGAAGATAAAATTCATGCAATATATGAAAATGGGAAATTGTACTTTCAAAGTTATACAATTGCAAATCAAATATTTTCGCTAATAGATTTTGTTACAGAAGCCACAAATACAGAAATTGAATCATTTGGCGAAATAAAAGGTATAGATGTAAATGCAGAGAATATAAAACATATCGCAAACATAAAAACTCGTCGACTCATAAAATTATTATCTAGCACAAACAACATTGCTACTTTTATGCGAAAGACGTCTCGAACGAAAACAAGTTTTTTAAAGAAATATGGAATCAATGCACAAATTAATGGGAACAATGAGTTAGTGTTACCGACCAATAATGTTGTTGAGCCAAATCGTACTTTAGAATTTCTTAATGAAGATATATTTAGAGGTTTCATCACTGATAGCCTTTATCGTTCAAATTCCAAGAAAAAAGACAATCGCTAATCATGAGTGAGAATAACAAAATAATACTCTATCAAGACGATAATGAGATAATACGTGTGTCTGTTCGCTTTTCCGATGAAGATTTGTGGCTGACACAGAATCAGTTGGCGGAAATATATTGTACTACACAACAGAATATCAGCCAACATGTAGATAACATCTATAAAGACGGAGAATTATTCACAGAAGCAACTAACAAGAAATTCTTGTTAGTTCGTCGGGAAGGCAATCGTCAGGTGAGACGTAACATTGACCATTACAATCTTGACATGGTTATCGCCTTGGGCTATCGTGTGCAATCTCAGGTTGCAACCCGTTTTCGCCGTTGGGCGACTCAACGGCTTCATGAATATATCCAAAAGGGATTTGCTATGGATGATGAGCGGTTGAAGCAAGGGGGTAATCGTTACTTCCGTGAGTTGCTGCAACGCATCAGGGATATTCGTAGTAGTGAACGTAACTTCTATCAACAGGTTACGGACATATATGCCACAGCCACGGACTATGACCCACGGGACGAGATGACAAAGATGTTTTTTGCCACCGTGCAAAACAAGCTCCATTATGCCGTTCACGAAAATACGGCAGCGGAAGTTATCTACAATCGTGTGGATAATGAGAAGCCGTTTGTGGGTATGACGAACTTCAAAGGCAACTATGTGACTAAGGATGATGTGAAGATTGCCAAGAACTATTTGTCAGAAATAGAACTCCAGCGTTTGAATCTGCTTGTTTCCGGTTTCTTGGACTTTGCCGAGTTCCAGGCATTGGAAATGAATCCCATGACCATGAAAGATTGGATAGAGGCACTGGATAATCAGATTATTGCCCATAAACGAAAGGTTTTGATTGATAAGGGACGTATTTCACATAAACAGGCGATTGAAAAGGCAGAAAAGGAATTCGCCATCTATCGCAAACGCGAAATGGATTTGCTTGAAAGTGATTTTGATAAAGAAATCAAAAGATTAAAGGACAAGAATGATAATAATCCAAACTAATCCACTACCTTTGCATTTGAAGTCAGCGTTCTTTGGGTTTAACAAGGCAGAATACAGAACTTCGCTCGTTTCTAAATCGTTACCTATCAAGAAGCCAATCTTTGCAACCCATTCAATTTGAGCGATAAAGACAATGCACAATGTCTTGCCACGTGGTAGGTCAAACGAACCTTGAAACCGCATTGTATGCCTATATCTTTGAGTATTTTGTTACAACTTCCGCGTCCACCGTGATACAACACATCAGAGGCAGGTTTCCGTTGGGTTTGGCACTGCCTTTCTTCACGTAGAATAACACTTTGAATGTACTTCGCTACGCTTTGCCCAAATTTACTTTTTGCTATGTGTTTATTTTACGATTGTTCCGACAAAGGTTTGTGCTCCTGCATTATTCAAGATATATACTGTATAGAATCCGCCGGGTAATGAGGCTATGGACATTTGGGGTGCATAAACAAAATATTTTATTTCTTCACCGGTAGCAGTAAATATTTTCACTGTCTTTGCCTCTTTTATTTCAGGCAGGGTGAGAATATCTCCGTCATTTAGTAAAGGCATGTCCGTTTCTGAAATTGCATTCAGTTCCAAGGGAGCACTTTCGTTTCCAAAACGGTCGGCAGCTGTTACGGCAAAATAACGTTTTTGTCGCCAAGGTGAAATAGGGGTATATTCGTATTCCGTATGGGTGAGATAGGTTTCCAGTAAGTTTCCGGCATCTGTGATATCTACCGGATAGGTATCCGAGGCATAAAGATGATAGGTGACAAGACCTCCGTTGTTATCTGTGGAAATCTGCCAGCTCATGTGCATTTTGCCGTCCGGCAACAGTTGCAGGGAAGGCATGGCCGGAGTGGATGGGGGGATGCTGTCCATCCAGGTCATTGGGGGAATCAATGCCGGAGTGGTATAGAAATTCTCTTGGAGTTCGTCCCAAATGCCTTTGGTGTTGTTCAATAGAAAACGATTGCGGAAGTAGGCTTGTCCGTTTAGTTTTATCTGACGGGTGAAATGAAGTTGGCGGACTATTTCGTCCAACGGCCAATTTTGTTCGTCGGGAGAGAGGAAATAAATGCCCAAACCTGGTACTATCCAGCGGTTACCGCAATTCTCTTTCCAATCCAATGCAAAAGGATAGAAATTATTTCCCTGAAAATACATCATCGGGAACAACGCATCATGAATACCTTCTTTTAGCCATTTCTGAGCATCTTGGTAAACTACATGATAAGCGTTCCATCCACGGGAGGGATATCGGTTGGTATCTCGGTATTTGCCAATAGGGGAACTGCTGACTTTCACCCAGGGTTTGATAGTCTTGATGTCGGTATAGAGCCTATGCACAATATCTGTGATATTATCACGCCGCCATTGTTTCAACTCCTTACCTTTGCCGTATTTCCGGTAGGTGTCCTTGTCGGGAAAGTTGTCGGCTTGCTCAGGGTAGCGGATGTAATCGAAATGAATGCCGTCTATATCATAACGGGAAGTTATTTCTTTTACGATGCATGACAGATATTCTTTGGTTCCCGGATTTCCCGGGTCCAAGTACCAGTTACCTTTATAAAGTTTGCAAATAGTCCGGTTTTTCCGTACTACGGAGCTACGTCCTTGCAATTGTACTTGACGGGTGTTTCCGGCAGGAATCGTAACAATCCATGCATGTAGTTCCATGCCGCGTTTGTGGCATTCTCCGATGGCGAAAGCCAAAGGGTCATATCCGGGATTCCCTCCTGTGCTACCAGTCAGTGATTCGGCGAAAGTTTCTATGGCGGAAGGATAAATCATATCTCCGCGCAGACGGGTTTGCAACAATACCGTATTGAAATTGGCGGCTTTCAGGCGATCCAGTATATCACATAATTCTTTTTGCTGACGCCGGATGCCTGATGCGTTTACTGCCTTGTTACGAGGCCAGTCCATTCCTCCGAGCGTAGTGAGCCAGGTGGCACGGATTTCATATTTAGGTTGTGAGAAAACGGGTGATAAACTCACTATGACTAGTAATAAAGTTATAAAGAATGTTCGCATTTACTTTAATTTTAGGGCAAAGATACGAAGTAATCAATTAATTCGTTACTTTTGCCCCAACAAAACAAAAAATAGAATATGATAACCTTTATTATTGCATTATTGGTTCTTGTAGGCGGATACTTTTTGTATGGAAGTTATGTGGAACGTGTGTTCGGTCCTGACAAGACAAGGAAGACACCTGCCCTGACCATGGCGGATGGTGTTGACTTTATTCCACTTCCTACTTGGAAGATTTTCATGATTCAATTTTTGAATATAGCCGGCTTAGGACCTATTTTCGGTGCTATAATGGGAGCGAAGTTTGGTACGGCGTCTTATTTGTGGATTGTTTTAGGTACCATTTTTGCCGGGGCGGTACACGATTATTTGTCCGGAATGCTTTCCATTCGGCATGATGGCGAGAGTTTGCCGGAAATTATCGGTCGTTATTTAGGCCTTCCCACAAAGCAGTTGATGCGCGGTTTTACGGTTGTGCTGATGATATTAGTCGGAGCGGTTTTTGTGGCAGGACCTGCCGGATTGCTTGCCAAACTTACTCCGGAGTATATGGATGTTACTTTTTGGATTATAGTCGTATTTGTCTATTATATGTTGGCTACATTGTTGCCGGTAGATAAGATTATAGGAAAAATATATCCGTTGTTTGCCATTGCTTTATTGTTTATGGCGGTGGGGATTTTGGTGATGTTGTTATGGAATCATCCGGCATTGCCCGAAATTACGGACGGGCTGCATAATACCCACCCTGCCGGATTACCAATTTTTCCTATCATGTTTGTTTCTATTGCTTGTGGGGCAATCAGTGGCTTTCATGCCACACAATCTCCGTTGATGGCACGTTGTATGAAGAATGAGAAGTATGGCCGTCCTATTTTTTATGGAGCGATGGTGACCGAAGGGATCGTGGCATTGATTTGGGCTGCTGCCGCTACTTGTTTTTTTCATCAAAATGGTATGGAGGAGAGTAATGCTTCGATTATTGTGGACAGCATAACCAAGGAATGGTTGGGTACGATAGGAGGTTTATTGGCTGTACTGGGGGTAATTGCCGCTCCTATTACCAGTGGAGATACCGCTTTACGTTCAGCTCGTTTGATTGTTGCCGATTTTATGCATTTGGAACAAAAAAGTATAGCGAAACGTTTATTGATTTGTATTCCTATTTTTGCGGTAACTATCGGTATATTGTTGTACAGTCAGCGTGATGCGACAGGATTTGATATGATATGGCGTTATTTTGCCTGGTGTAATCAGGCTTTGTCTGTGTTTACTTTGTGGGCGGTCACTGTTTTTCTGGTACGTGCGAAAAAGAATTATTATATTACCTTGTTTCCTGCCTTGTTTATGACGGCTGTATGTTCTACTTATATTTGCATTGCTCCCGAAGGATTGGCACTTTCTGATTATGTATCTTATATAATCGGTGGTCTTTGCACGTTGGTAGCCGCTATAGGGTTTGTAAGTTGGTATAGGAAACAAAACAGCATAGTTTATGAAAAAATATAGAAAATCGATTTGGTTGCCTGTCGCTTTGTTGGTTTATACTACAGCGATGGCCGTTTATTTTATTCCGCGTAATACGGAAATAAGTGATACGGAAAAGTATCTCACAGTAGGTTTATCCTATATGATAATAGCGTTGTTATGGATTGTCCTTCGTAAGAAAGAAAAGGCGGAGGAAAGACGTGAACGTGATTTGGAAAATAAAAAATAACTATTAAACGACAACATTATGAAGAAAATTTTAGTCAGCTTGATGCTGTTGGTAATGACTGCACTGAGTGCACATGCTCAATTTGAGAAGGAGGTATGGTATGTGAATGCTTCATTGACAGGGCTTGACCTATCTCATAGCAAGAATGAGGGTACAAATTTTGGTTTCGCTTTGACCGGTGGTGCGTTTGTAGCCGATAATGTGGCTGTATTGCTGAATTTTAAGGGCAATTATGTAGAACATGGAATGGATGAAACCAGTATTGGTGCACAAGGACGTTATTATTTTTCCAGTTGCGGTATTTATGGAGGATTGGGAATGGCGTATAAGCACCTTTCTTGTGTAGGATTTAAAAAGAATCTGGTTTGTTTGACACCGGAAGTCGGATATGCTTTTTTCTTGGGCAGAAATGTGACTATTGAGCCGTCTGTATATTATGACTTGAGTTTTAGTGATATTTCAGAATTTAGTAAATTAGGCTTCAAGATAGGGTTCGGAGTTTACTTCTGATTGATGTAATTCCACCACAGATTACGCAGATTATTGAATGGGAGAATTCATTGAAATTCAATCTATGTAAATCTGTATAATCTGTGGTGGAAAAACTTTTTATGTGAGATTAATGCGCATAGAGATGCGTGAACGGAATTTCTTTACCATCACTACCTGTTACTTTTAATTTCAGTTGTCCTCCGTTTTGGTCGAAATAACGTAATTCCATTGGATGATATCCTTTCGCCAATGCCTTTTGTCCCACTATTTCCTTAGGTCCGTGAGGCCCGTCATTGTCTACTATCTGTTCACTGTCTATGGTCAATGTACTACCATCGTCGGACAGGAGTGCAAAAGTGTAGATATCGTCTTGAGGAGCATTGAAATATCCTTTGATAATCAGTCCGATATTTCCTTTTACTTTTTTAGGAATCATAACGTCTTCCACTGGATAAGTACCATTGACCGGAGCTTTTTCTATTTCACTGCATTTATTTCCTTTAAATTCGTGCCATGTAGCTTTCAAACCCGGATTGGAAGGAGCGGCAGTTACAGAGGGGGTATATTCACTTTTGATGAAACGGGTCTTGGCTATGTCACCTTTCTTTCCATTAGGGCGGAAGGTGCAGAAAGTAAAGTCTGTGGTTTCAGTCACTTTGATGGGACCTTCATATACGGGAGATTGTAAAGTAGGAGTACTGCCATCAGTGGTATAGTGAATTTCCGCAGTGGGGTCAAGGCAAGTTACATTGATGGTTCCTTCACCGATAAAGGCGTTGACGGCATTAAAGCCTTCCAAATCGGGTATACGGTAATTGATACCCATGATATTGAGACGTTCAAACTGATCAGACAGGCGTTGTTTGAAGGCATTCCAGTCTTTTTGCTCCGGTTTGCTCCAACCTAATTCGGCAATAGCCAGCAAACGTGGAATGGCCATATATTGCATACGTGCGTTGGAAGGAATCCATTCGCACCAAATATTTCCCTGCACTCCTAAAATCAGCGACTGCTGCTCGGGAGTCAGGTTGTCTGTCGTATCCAGATTATAAATGCTTGCCATAGAATTCTTGTCTTCTGCATAATCCAAATAAAATTGTCCGTTAGGAGTGAAAATGACAGGGTTGCCTTGTGCCGTTGCCTTGGTCGCTGCATCTTTTACCCAGCTGCGCCACCACATTACGGTGGCTGTTTTAGACAATCCGCCTTCAATGATTTCATCCCAGCCTATCATTTCTTTGCCTTTCCCGTTAAAGAATCTCTCCATGTCATGAATGAACCATGATTGCAGTTCTTCTTCGGTTTTCAGATTATTGTCATGCATACGTTTCTGGCAGTCCGGACATTTTTTCCAATTGGTTTTTTCTACTTCGTCACCTCCTATATGTACATACTTATAGGGGAAAAGGGCTATCAGTTCTGCATAAATATTCTTGCAGAACTCCAATGCAGAGTCTTTCCCCGGACAAACAGGTGAGGAGAAGACGCTTCCCCAACCGGTTTCGTTAAAACAGGAAACACCTTCATAGTTACTCACAGCTGCCAGCATGTGTCCCGGCATATCAATTTCGGGAATAATATCTATGCCTCGTATTTTGGCGTATGCTATGACATCCTTGATATCTTCCTGAGTGTAGTAGCCTCCATATAGGGTGTCACCTTCTACGATGCGTATCTTGTCTTCGGGAATTGCCATATCCGGATTGTTGTCAGTCTTTGACTGACGTATGCATTCGCGGTCATGGGAATTGAATTTGCGCCAGGCTCCTTTTTCCGTCAGTAAAGGATATTTCTTGATTTCGATACGCCATCCTTGGTCATCGGTAAGATGCCAGTGGAATTTATTCATCTTGTAAAGGGCCATGACATCCAGTAATTCTTTCACCTCATCTATTGTGTAGAAATGGCGGGATACGTCCAGCATGATGCCTCTCCATTCAAAGCGGGGGGCATCTTGAATGTTAACGGCCGGTATGGCCCAGTCTGTACCTTTAACAATTTCTTTAGATTCTATTTGCGGGGGAAACAGCTGTCTGAGGGATTCGATACCTGCAATGACACCTCCGTAAGAGTTACCTGTAATGTTGACCTTATCGCTCTCGGCTGTCAGGGTATAGGCACCTTCTTTTCCTTGAACATCCCCCAAGGCAAGGGTGATGGTTCCTTCGCCTTCTTTTACTTTAAGGTCGTAGCCTGTGGCACCGGAAAGCATATCGGCCAAATACTCGGCTGCGGGAATTAGTTCGGCGTCAATAACACCGATGGAGGTATTACTTTTCAATACAAAAGCACCGTTTGTTTCCTCCAGATGGTTGGTTATGGGTACAATGGATACCTCTTTTGTTACAGGGGGAGTACTGGTACATGCTCCCAACATCAATGTGCCTGCTAACATACAGGCGGTCATTAACTGCTTATGTGTACATTTGGTCATAGGATAATAAATTAGGTTATTGGACAAAGATAACAGAAATATTGGGAAAAACGATATTATTTGGCGGGATATTGGAAAGTAACCAGTACTCCTTTATGGTCTGTAGGCCATACGCCCAATGGTTCTATAAACTTGTCTTTAGATGTTTCCTGAACACGCTGTGCACGGACTATGGAATTTTTCGGACCGAAAATGGCGGCGTCTTTCACTTTCAACCCCTTTTCGGGATAATACCAAATGTAATCTATACGGTCGCGTTCATCTGCTTTGGGAGCCCAGGTTATTTTGTCGGCGGGCTTTGCCGGATTATCCGAAGGATAAGTGAAGCCGGGATAGTTTAATACATCTGGATAGAATTCTCGATAGGCGTCTTTCAATCCGGCTTCGTCTAACAGGACAGGAACTGTCCAGGGGATTACAAAGCCATGATGGTCATACAGGTCTTTGGTTTCTTCAGTCCAATCTTGATGTGAAGGTTCATTAAAATCTCCTCCTAAAATGATGGTGTAGCCGGCTGCACGATCTTTTTTTGCCTGTTCAATGAATAGTCTGATGGCGTCATCGCGTTGTGAGGCTACATTTCTCTTTAATACTTCTTCTACGGTAGTGGGGATAGGGATTTCTTCCCAAGTAGAACCATCATATCCGCGTACATTATAATAGGCGTCATCCAAATAATCAAGATGAGCGGTATAGACTGCTATTTTCTGTCCGTTCATATCGGCTGTAAGGCGATAGATACTGCCGTGGTCATTCTTTTCGGGAAAAACGGTTAATGAATCAGTGATGGGGTATCGGCTTAACAGACCTGTATCATAGGTATAGAAGGAATAATAGGTTTCTCCTTTTTCCTTTAATGATTGCACTAGGCGGGCAGTGAAATTGGTGTTTTCGTAATTACGTACTTCGCTCAATGTGACGAAGTCCGGACGAAGACGGGCTATTTCATTCACAATAGCGTCGTAACCACCGGGAATTACAGTTCCTTCTTGCCAAATGTTCCATTGAAGAACGGTGAATTCTTTCTCTTTTTGTGAACATCCCAATAGGAAAGGGAACAGCAAGAGTAGTAAAAAAAGTTTTTTCATATTCTGTTGATTTATAAGGTTGTTAATTCAATTCTAAATTTACTCATATTTTCGTTTAGATTGACAATGTGGAAAACATTAAAACAGATTTTTAGTAAAATGATTCTGCAATCATACCACAAAATGCTAAATTTACAGAACAGAATAAATCACTTTTAAATTCCCATTTATCATCTAGTGGTATATTGCGTATAATCATATTTAATAATTTGTGTCAGTTTGGACAATCAACGGTGAATAAAAAATCAATCAGGAGAATCCATCGCCAGTTTTTCACGTAAAAACTGTCCCGTATAAGATGCCGCACATGCTGCAACCTCTTCCGGAGTGCCCGCAATTACCAGATTTCCTCCCATATTTCCTCCTTCGGGTCCTAGGTCAATCACATGGTCGGCACATTTTATCACATCCATATTATGCTCGATAATGATAATGGTATGTCCGCGGCTGATTAAGGCTTCAAATGCTTCCAGCAGTTTCTTGATATCATGAAAATGCAGACCTGTGGTTGGTTCATCGAATACAAAAATAGTGGGTTGTGCTTTCTCTATGCTCAGAAAATAAGCTAGTTTTACGCGTTGGTTCTCGCCGCCGGAAAGAGTGGAGGAGGCTTGTCCTAACTTTATATATCCCAATCCCACTTCTTGTAATGGAATTAGTTTCTTCACTATCTTTTTTTGATTGTATTCGGCAAAGAATTCAATGGCTTGATTCACTGTCATTTCCAGAATGTCATAGATGCTCTTGTCTTGGAATTTTATTTCCAGCGTGTCGCTCTTGAAACGTTTTCCATGACAAGACTCACATTCTAGTACCAAATCTGCCATAAATTGCATTTCAACGGTTACCGTACCGTCACCTTTGCATTCCTCACAGCGCCCGCCTTCGGTATTGAATGAGAAATATCCGGCAGTATATCCCATTTGCTTGGCAAGAGGCTGTTCGGCAAAGAGTTTTCGTATTTCGTCGTATGCTTTTACATAGGTTACCGGATTGCTGCGTGATGATTTTCCGATAGGGTTCTGGTCTACAAATTCAATATCTTTCACCAGCTGTACATCTCCTTCCAAAGAGATGAACTCACCCGGCCGTTCGCTAGCTTCACTATATTCGCGTTTCAATGCCTTGTAAAAGACATCACGTACCAACGTACTCTTCCCCGAACCGCTGACTCCCGTAACTACCGTCATTACATTCAGTGGAAATTTTACGTCAATGCCTTTAAGGTTGTTTTCACGCGCACCTTTTATTTCTATATAATTGTTCCACGGACGATGGCATCGGGGAATCTCTATGTTTTCTTCTCCCAACAAATAGCGCACCGTATAACTGTTACTGTTTCTTTGAAGATCGTTCATGTTGCCTTGATATACTATTTGTCCTCCTAAACGTCCTGCTTGAGGACCGATATCAATGATATAATCGGCAGCACGGATTATTTCTTCATCATGTTCTACCACTACTACGGTATTTCCCAGTTCCTGTAACTGACGAAGTACTTTTATCAGCCGGTCGGTGTCACGGCTGTGTAATCCGATACTGGGCTCATCCAGGATATAGAGTGAGCCTACCAAGCTGCTGCCTAATGAGGTGGCCAGATTGATGCGCTGGCTTTCACCGCCGGAGAGCGAGTTGCTGAGACGGTTCAGTGTAAGATATCCCAAACCCACATCCATGAGGAAGTTGATGCGGTTGGTAATTTCCGTTAAGATCCGTTTGGCGATGGCTGTGTCATGTGCATCTAGTTCTAGAGTGCGGAAGAATTCTTTTAAGTCGTGAATAGGTAAGTCAACCAGTTGAGAGATGGATTTTCCACCTACTTTTACATAACCGGCTTCTTTTTTCAAGCGTGTTCCGTGGCAGACAGGACAAATAGTTTTTCCCCTGTATCGTGCCAGCATCACACGATATTGTATTTTATATTGGTTTTCTTCCAGCATTTTGAAGAAAGAATCTATACAGGCCTTATTTCTAGGTCCATGCCATAAATAATCTTTTTGTTCCTGTGTCAGTTCATAATAAGGGGCGAAGATGGGGAAATCGTGGGCGGGAGCTTCATGAATGAATTCCTGTAGCCATTCCCCCATCTTTTCACCACGCCAGCAAAGGACAGCTCCGTCATATACACTCAGAGCACGGTTTGGAATCACCAAATGTTCATCTATACCTATCACTTTACCGAAGCCTTCGCATTCGGGACAAGCGCCGAGAGGGGAATTGAATGAAAACATTTGGTCATTCGGTTCTTCGAATTTAATTCCGTCGGCCTCGAATTTAGTGCTGAAAGAGAACAGCTGCGTACTTCCGTCAGCAGAGTAGAAGCGGAGGAGGCAATTCCCGTCTCCCTCGTACATGGCCGTTTCGGCAGAATCGGTGAGGCGGCTGATACTGTCTTTGCTATCATCGGCTGTCATGCGATCTACCAGCAGATAGATGTTTTGTTTTTTATCTTCGGCAGCTGTTTGTTGCAGAAAATCTTCTATACGGACTATTTCACGGTTCACCTCTATACGGGTAAATCCTTGTTTCAAGTCCATTTCCAGTTGCTGGAGCAGTGTACGGCCTTCACGGGGCATCATAGGAGTGAGAACCGTGTATTTCGTTCCTTTAGGAAAGGAAAGCATACAGTTTACAATATCTTCAATACTATGTTTTTTCACCAGTTGCCCGCTAATGGGGGAATAAGTCTTCCCCACGCGTGCATAGAGCAGTCGCAGATACTCATATATTTCGGTGGAAGTACCCACGGTGGAACGAGGATTGCGGCTGTTCACTTTTTGCTCTATGGCGATAGCGGGTGGTATACCTTTGATGAAATCACACTCAGGCTTGCTCATGCGGCCCAGAAATTGGCGGGCGTATGATGACAGGCTTTCTACATAGCGTCGCTGACCTTCAGCGTATAATGTATCAAAAGCCAAGGATGATTTTCCGGAACCGGATAGTCCCGTGATGACGACCAGCTTGTTGCGTGGAATGTTTACATCGATGTTTTTGAGGTTGTTTACCTTTGCTCCTTTTATGGATATATAGTTACTTTCTGACATTCTTTATTGAATTTGGTTTAATATGCAAAGATAATTATAAGTTTTCTTATCTTTGCAAGCGTATTAAACAAGAATAACAAAATGAGAGCAAAAACTATTCTTCTTTTATTGATAGCACTACTTTTTACTTTTGTTGTCAGTGCTCAGACACGTTATCCTAAACGTGAGTTCCGCGGTGCATGGATTCAGTGTGTGAATGGACAGTTCCAGGGAATGCCGACAGAGAAGATACAGCGGCTGTTAATAAATCAACTAAACAGTCTGCAGGGCGCAGGCATTAATGCGATAATTTTTCAGGTACGTGCAGAAGCCGATGCCTTGTATAAATCTTCTTATGAGCCGTGGAGCCGCTTTCTTACAGGAGTGCAGGGCAGAGTGCCTTCACCTTACTGGGACCCGATGCAGTTCATGATTGATGAATGCCATAAGCGTGGAATGGAGTTCCATGCCTGGATTAACCCTTACCGTGCCAAGACAAAGGGAACTACTGCCTTATCACCCATTCATCCGTATAATAAGAATCCGGAACGTTTCGTGAATTATGCTGGGCAACTTTATTTTGATCCGGCTTTGCCCGAAAACCGTAAATACATTTGCAAGATTGTGCGCGATATTGTTACCCGTTATGATGTGGATGCCATTCATATGGATGATTATTTCTATCCTTATCCCAACCCGGGCGAAGATTTTCCTGATCATGTCAGTTTTGCGCAATATGGTCGCGGATACAGTAATAAAGCCGATTGGCGCCGTGACAACGTGAATGTGCTGATAAAGGAAATTCACGAAACTGTGCGCGAGTGTAAGCCGTGGGTGAAGTTCGGTGTTTCTCCTTTTGGTATCTACCGCAACAAGAAAAATGATCCGAATGGAAGTGATACACGCGGTCTTCAGAATTATGATGATTTGTATGCAGATGTGCTGATGTGGATTAATAATGGTTGGGTAGATTATAATATCCCTCAGATTTATTGGGAAATAGGTCATCCTGCTGCCGATTATGACAACTTGATACATTGGTGGGCAAGACATGCCGCTTCGCGTCCGTTATTTATCGGTCAGGATGTGATGCGTACGGTGAACAAGGCGGATGCCCGTAATCCGTTACAAAACCAGATGCCTGCCAAAATGAAGTTGCAACGGTCGCTTCCTACCGTGCAGGGAAGTTGTCAATGGTATGCTGCTGCAGTGGTGGATAATGCCGGCAATTACCGCACTATGCTGGAGAAGGAGTATCATCGTTATCCGGCTTTGATTCCTGAATCTCCTTTTATGGACGATAAGGCTCCAGGTAAAGTAAAGAAGGTGAAGATGGTATGGACGTATGAAGGTCCGGTACTCTTCTGGACAGCTCCGAAGGCAAAGGACGAGATGGACAAAGCTGTACAGTATGTGGTTTATCGCTTTGATAAAAAAGAAAAAGTCAATTTGGATGATGCTTCCCATATTGTAGCCATTACCCGTGACCATTTTTATCCATTACCTTATAACGATGGAAAAACGAAGTACCAGTATGTGGTGACAGCGTTGGACCGTTTGCACAATGAGTCGAAGGGTACTAAAAAGAAAGTAAAACTGTAAGAAGCGGGAGTGTTTCTTTAATTTTAGATTTTATTTTTACTGCCACTGCCTGGGTATTATATTCACGTCCTATCGATGAATAAAGAATTCCGGGGCAGTGGCAGTTGATTTGTATGCCGCCTGTTTTCCGGGTGCTATATTGTTTATGTTGAAATCAGGAAAAGGTTATAACATCTGTAATCCATCTATTGCGGCTTTATCTAATCAGTGATGACAAAGAGTTGATGATTATTTCCGGAGCCAATCATACGGATTTTTTTGATGATTTCCCATAATCGTCCTATTCTCAGTAAAGCAGGAACCCTGCCACTCCGCAAAGTATAATCATTAATATAGGATTGATTTTGTATTTCCGTGTACCTATAAAGGTTACTAGAAAAATAATTATACTGATGATGAATTGATACAAATCTATTTGATAACTGCCGAAGTTTTCAGCATTCATCAAGACGAGTGCAGCTGCTGCCAGCAGACCTACTACTGCCGGACGCAACCCTTTGAATACGGCTTCTACAACCGGATGCTTTTGGTATTTCAAGAAGAACCGGCTGATGATTACCATTAATATGAACGATGGAAAAACTACAGCAAAAGTAGCTATGCAAGAACCGAATATAGCCCAGCTTTCATTGTAGCCTGCATTCAATACCGCAGTATATCCCACATAAGTAGCAGAGTTGATGCCAATGGGACCCGGTGTCATTTGGCTGATAGCGATGATATCTGTAAATTCGCTGGCACTGATCCAATTATATCTTGTTACTACTTCTCCTTGTATCATGGACAACATGGCATAGCCTCCTCCGAAACCGAAGAGCCCTATTTTACAGAATGTGTAGAATAAATATAGAAAAATCATTTGGATGAATATTTATGTTTGTACTTGCCATATATAAAACCTCCCACGCCCGCTATTATGATAATGTAGACTGGAGACACGTCCAATACCCAGATAAGCAATGCGGATACTATTGGTATCCAGACAGTGTAACGGTTTATCTTGGCGGATTTTGCCATGGAGAAAGTGGGAGCTGCAATAAGGGCTACTACCGCCGGGCGAATTCCCTTGAATATATTCTCTACAATTGGGTATTGTTTGAACTGTTGAAAGAACAAGGCAATTGCCAATATGATAAAGAAAGAGGGGAGTATTGTGCCTAAAGCCATTGCCAATGCTCCACGGAATTTACGCAATTTATATCCGATAAATATGGCAATATTTACAGCAAATATTCCGGGTACAGACTGAGTGAGGGCTAATAAATCAATAAAATCCTCTTTGTCAATCCATTTTCGTTTGTCCACTATTTCATCTTGAATTAGGGGAACCATAGCATATCCTCCGCCAATAGTAAATAGTCCTATTTTTAGGAAGATAAGAAATGATTGTAAATAGAAATTCATTTTTTTAATTTTGTTTCATATAAGTGCTTGGTGGAACTCCGTAGTATTTCTTAAATGTATCCGTAAAATATTTGGGATCACTGAATCCCATCATATCCGAAACTTCGGATACGGTATAACGTTTGCTTTTCAATAAAATGCTAGCTTCGTTCATACGTACTTTACGTATAAAGTCACTGGGCGAATCATTGGTTAAGGCCTTTATTTTATTGTATAAACTACTCCGGCTCATATTCATTGCATCACATAGGTTTTCTACGTTCATTTCTTTGTTTATACTACTTTTTATGATGTCGGTAGCTTTTAAAAGAAATTCCTGTTCCAAACTGACCGTCGGATCATCTGATACCTCGTCTGCATTGAATTTGAATTGTGAGAAACGCTTTTTCATGATTTCCCTGTTCGCCAGAACGTTGGTTATGTTTGCTTTCAGTACTTCCATGTCAAATGGTTTGACTATGTATTTATCGGCTTTGGTCTGTAAGCCTTTGATAATACTTTCTTTATCGTTCAATGCGGTCAGCAATATGATAGGTATATGACTGGTTTCAATATTACTTTTCAATATATTGCACATTTTGTCTCCATTCATGATAGGCATCATTACATCCGACAGTATCAGATCAGGTTGTCGCTCTTTGATAAAATCCAGTGCTTCTTGCCCGTTTCCTACATCAGACACATGATAATCTTCCGATAGTGTATGCAATAGGAAAGTACGCAATTCCATATTATCTTCCACTATCAGAATGGAAGCGGCATGTGTTTTGACCGGCTTGTTTTTGATCTCTTTCACCAGTTCTTCCGGATTGCCTTCGATGACAGGCAGCGGGTCAATTACATCAGCTTTTTTGAATATACGGTAGTTGTATTTCCGACTTTTGATAGGGAATGCCAGTTTGAAGGTAGTTCCTACATTCTCTATACTGCTCATTGATATTTTGCCGGCATGGCTTTTTATCAGTTTGTAGGTAAGCAGCATGCCGATGCCGCTTCCTGTGATTTGCAGATTGATGGCATTATTCCCTCTGAATAGGCTTTTGAACATTTTCTTTTGTTCATTGGCGGGGATCCCGATTCCTGTATCTGTAATAGTGATGAACCAATGACTTTTATTTTTCTGAGTTTGCACAGTGACATTGCCCCCCTGACAGGTATATTTCAAGGCATTTGTCATCAGGTTACGGATAATGGAATCCATCTTGTTTCTGTCCAGCCATACTTCCTGGCTTTCGAAATTAGTTTCAAATATGATATTTATCTGTCTTTTGCGGGCATATAAATTGAACTGTTCCAAATAGTTTTTGATATAGTTGTTCAATTCGTATCGGGATACATATACAGTGGAGGTATACAGTTCCTCTTTTTCAAAATTAATCAGATTACTGGCTAACTCAGACAGATTGTCTGTATTTTGTATAGCTAGGTTGATATTGATTCTTCCCTGTTCGGACAGGTTTTCGTTTTTAAGAATCTCTCCCAAAGGAGCTTTTATCAAAGTCAGCGGTGTACGTATATCATGCGCCGTGTTGATAAAGAACCGGATTTTTTCTTTTGAATTGTTTCTGTCTTTCCTAAGCCACAAATAACGTAAGACAATTACTCCGACCAGTATAAAAATGATCAGATAAAGAATGCCTGCCCAAAAAGTAGCCCACCAAGGTGGGGTTACGGTTATGAAAAGTGAACGTTCTTCTAACAAATGGTGATCATCCATCAGGATGGCCCTCACTCTTAATTTATACTTACCGGGACCGATATTAGTGTAACGTATGCGGTTATCGTTCGTGAGTGAAGTCCATTCATCATAAAACCCTTCCAGTTTCCAGGAATAGACGATGTTGGAGGGATTATCATAATTGATGGAAGACACATCCAATGAAAAAATATTCTGGTCGTAATTCAGTATGATATGCCGGGTATCATCAATTTCTTCTTTTAAAGGGGAACCTTTTTCACCGGGCATTACTTTCTGATAGAGCAGTCGGAAATTATCAAATACCATTTTGGATTTGAATTGATGAGGCAGCGTGACGGTATCTGCCAGTTCAATGGCTCCGTCTCCACATCCGAAAATAAATTTTTTATCGCGTGTATGTACTCCGGCAGCTTGGTTAAAGCTGGTAGACATCAACCCTTGTTCTTTTGTCCAGTTAGAGAATATTTTTTCTTTTGTTTTGAAACGGGTCAACCCTTTTTCTGTACTAATGATCAAATCGTCTTCCAGAGCAGACAGTATGCAATGAATATTATTAGATATCAGAGCTGAATTATTGACATGGTAATTAGTTACTTTTTCTGTATAATTGTTGTAAATCCATATACCGGAACCATGTGTACCAATGAAAGTGATGTTCTTTTTACTTTGATAAATAGTATTTATGCAGCCTAGTTCGGAGTCTAGATTCACCGCTTTGAGCTCTTGATTGACCTTATTGAACTGATACAATCCATTGATAGTTCCTATCCATAAATTGTGGGCGTCCTTATTGGTGATATAGGTGATAGGGAAATCCATTTTATAACAATGCATTTCCTTTGTATCCATATCATAACTTTTTAAATTGTAATATCCTCCGGCCCAAATCAGATTATCCCAATCCTTATAAATACAACGAATATATTTATCCGGTTTTATGGTGTCATCATTTAATGTCTGGGGAATAAAATATTGTGTGGTCATGTTTTTCTTATCTATTTTGTACATTCCCGACATATATCCTCCTACTAAAATAATTCCTGGCCGGGATTCACATATAGAGATAAATACATGATTTTGATTAGGTGTGTCATGCTGATAAGTTGATAATAAATTTGTCCATTGTTTGGTGGAAGGACGGTAGCAACATACGCCATTATTGGTCGCATACCAAATATCTCCTTCAGAATCTTCCAATATATAGTTCACTTGGTTATCTATCAGTGAGTTGGGATTGTCGTAAGAGTGCTGTATCCATTTATATCCGGGATATTTCTCGGAATATACAGTAATTCCTATAGGATAGACTGCCATCCATAATTTTTGATCATCATCAATATAGATATCATTAATGATATTACCGTTCATTTTATTGGAATGGTTGTGGTCGGCATTTAGAAAATTTGTCAATTCGTAAGTGCCCAAGTTTAATTTATATACGCCTGCGCCATTAGTTGCTATTAGCACCTCGTTTTCATTTTCTTTACTTGCTATGATAGAGTTGACATTAATGTCTTGTAGTCCGTTGTGTACATCAATCAGTTGGCGGCTATGGATATTGTATAGATAAATACCATCCAGCAAGGTACCTATTACTAGCATTTGGGTTTCCGGATGAAAATAGATGTAGTTCACTATATGAAAATTATCCAGTTCCGGATGCTTGATTGTTTCTAATCGGCCATGATTCAGTTTTGCACAGTAAATCTTGTGGCTGGATGCCAGAAAATATTGGTTGTTCGTAGATTTTGCAATATATGTGATTTCTTCCTTGATAGGACTTTCCAGTTGAATAAGTTCATGGGTATCTATGTCGAAAAGATATTGTTTGTTTTTAGTGCAAAGCAATATATTGTTGTCTTTGGAGTCAAGAAATGAAGCGGTGAGCGGCAGTCCGCTGTTGCTTTTGTCCTTACTGGCAAAATCGCAAACTAGTTCAAATTTATCTTGTAAGGAATTGTACCTGAATAGATGACCGGTTTTTCCTATCTCCCAAACCACTCCTGCCGTATCTGTTTGCAAAGTGTTCAAGTTAGGAAAAAAGTTCAATAGTTTTCCGTTGGCTGTTAAGCTATAGTGTGTGTATTGTTTTCCGTTATACCTGTCTATTCCTTCGTGAGTGAGAAACCACATATAGCCCTTTTTATCTTTTCGTATAGATAAAACTCTACGGCTGCTCAAACCATTCTGAGTATCCAGATACTGGTATAGTTGAGCAACGGCAGGTGTTACCAAAATAACAAAAAGGCATATAAGTAAAAGAATTCTTCTCATATTATTAGGAGGCAAAATCCTTACAAAGTTCGTAATTTCCCTTAACATATCAAAATCTGTTATATACAAAAAAAGCGGTAATCAGTATGACTCACCGCTTTTTTAGTAAATATAACAAATCGTTTTTATTTTTTGTTCATCTCAATCCATTTTCTAGCATTGACAAATGCTTCCATCCATGGAGTAATCTGATCGTTCTTTATTCTATCAGCCGGATAATAAGCATTTTGCCATGGGAAACAAGAGCGTTCCAGATGAGGCATCATGGCCAAATGGCGACCGTCAGGACTGGCCAGACCGGCTACGCTGTAATCTGAACCGTTCGGATTGCCGGGATACTCATCGTATGAGTATTTCAATACAACATTGTATTTATCTTCATGATATGGCAATGAGAATTTACCTTCTCCATGGGCTACCCAGATGCCAAGCTTGCTTCCGCTTAACGAACCGAACATGACGCTTCTATTCATAGGAACAGTAACACCTACAAACTTGGATTCGAATTTATGTGAATCATTGTGCAGCATTTTCGCTTTCTTGGTGAAGTCTGGGTTAATCAGGTTTAATTCTATCATCAGCTGGCATCCGTTACATACGCCCAATGACAATGTATCTTTGCGTGCATAGAAGTTATCCAATGCAGCTTTGGCTTTGGGATTGAACAAGAAAGCTCCGGCCCATCCTTTGGCAGAGCCTAAAACGTCCGAATTAGAGAACCCACCGCAGAATACGATGAAATTGATGTCCTCTAATGTCTCACGTCCGCTGACCAGATCGGTCATTGTTACATCCTTCACATCAAATCCTGCCAAATAGAGCATGTAGGCCATTTCGCGTTCGCCATTGGTTCCTTTTTCACGGATAATAGCCGCTTTGATACCTGTCGGAGTACGACGGTCGGGGTTAAGGCCGAATTGTGAAAGTTTGCCGGTGAATGATTTGTCGAATACAAATTCCAAAGGTTGTTTCTTGTAGTTCTCGAAACGTTTTTTGGCGCAGCCGTTCATGCTCTGCTTGCGGTCTAGCAAGTAAGAGGTAGAATACCATACATCGCGCAGATAGTCTATGCCGAACTGGTAAGTCGCATCTCCCTTTTCTACCAGGATATGTCGTTCTTCAGTCGGTTTACCTAATTTTACGTAGCCTATGCCTGCGTCTTCCAAGATCTTTTTCACTTCTTCTTTGTGCTTATCTTTTACCTGGATAACAATACCCGGATTTTCGGCGAACAATATCTTGATAATGTCATCTTCCTTAATCTTGTTCAGGCTGATTTCCATACCACCTTCCATATTCGAGAAGCACATTTCAAGCAGTGTAGTAATAAGACCACCGGCAGAAATATCGTGACCGGCCATAATCAGACCTTTATTTACTAATTCTTGTACAGCCAGGAATGCGTCGCGGAAATATTCAGGATTTTGTACAGTCGGTACATCGTCACCTACTTTGTTCAATGATTGTGCAAAAGCAGAACCTCCCAGACGTAACTTGTCAAAACTGAAATCAATATGGTAGATAGTGCTCTTTTCATCATTTACCAATACAGGAGAAACCACTTTCTTCACATCCGAAACTTCACCGCCGGCAGAAACGATGACAGTTCCCGGACTGATGATCTTTTCACCGTTAGGATATTTCTGAGTCATAGACAAAGAATCTTTTCCGGTCGGTACATTGATTTGCAATGAGCAGCAGAAATCGGAAAGGGCTTTTACGGCAGTGTACAGGCGGGCGTCTTCACCTTCCTGGGCGCGGCATGGCCACATCCAGTTGGCAGACAAGGAAATGCTGTCCAATCCTTCCGCCATCGGGGCCCATACGATATTAGTCAGTGCTTCGGCTACCGACAAAACAGAGCCTGCGGCCGGATTGGCTAAGGCGGCTTGGGGAGCATGGCCTAGAGAAGTTGCTATACCTTTTTCGCCACGATAGTCGAGAGCTACTACACCACAATCGCTCAGAGGCAACTGAATTTCACCTTGACATTGTTGGCGAGCGATTTTACCGGTTACGGAACGGTCTACTTTATTGGTTAACCAATCTTTGCAAGCAACAGCTTCCAGCTGAAGTACGCGGCGGATATATTCATTTAATTTGGAAGTTTCGTATGAAACATTTTCATAATGGCGTTCTACGGTCTTGTCAACCATGTAGGTTTTCGGAGAAGAACCGAACATCTGATCTACTGCCAGATCGAACGGACGTACCCCATCGGCCTGTTCAAAGGCAAAGCGGGCGTCTCCGGTTGTTTCACCTACGGTATACATCGGCGCACGTTCGCGATCAGCAATTTTTTGTACATGTTCAATAGCCGACTCGTCAATCAGCAATCCCATACGTTCCTGAGATTCGTTGGCGATAATTTCTTTGGCAGACAAAGTCTGGTCACCGATAGGTAGTTTGTCCATATGAATTAATCCACCGTTTTCTTCTACCAGTTCGGATAAACAATTCACGTGGCCGGCCGAACCGTGGTCGTGAATGGAAACAATCGGGTTGTTATCTTCTTCACACAATGCACGGACTACATTATAGGCACGTTTTTGCATTTCCGCATTGGCACGTTGAACGGCGTTTAGTTCGATTCCCGATGAGTACCGGCCTGTCTCAACAGAAGAGACCGAACCTCCACCCAAGCCGATGCGATAGTTATCACCACCCATTACAACGACTTTATTTCCTTTTTCGGGGTGTCCTTTCAGACAGTCGCGCTGAGTACCGTAACCTACTCCTCCTGCCAGCATAATCACTTTGTCGTATGCATACTTCTCGCCGTTTTCCTGGTGCTCGAATGTCAGTACAGAACCACAAATCAGCGGTTGACCGAATTTGTTACCGAAATCGGAAGCACCGTTGGAAGCCTTGATTAAGATCTGTTCCGGAGTCTGGTATAACCATTGGCGGACAGGAAGGATGTCTTCCCATTCGCGTCCCTCATCAGTACGGGGATAAGAGGTCATATAAACGGCAGTACCAGCAATGGGCCATGAGCCCTTGCCACCGCCCATACGGTCACGGATCTCACCACCGGTACCGGTAGATGCACCGTTGAATGGTTCTACGGTTGTCGGGAAGTTATGTGTTTCGGCTTTCAGTGAGATAACAGTCTTGATATCTTTGATAATGAAATAATCGGAAGTGGAATGATCGGCCGGAGAGAATTGCTCTACTATCGGTCCTTCGGCAAATGCTACATTATCTTTATAAGCGGAAATAATCTTGTTGGGATTTTCAGCAGTCGTTTTCTTGATCATCTGGAACAAGGAAGACTCCATTTCCTGACCATCAATAATGAATGTTCCGCCGAATATCTTATGGCGGCAATGCTCGGAATTGATCTGTGCGAAGCCGAATACTTCGGAATCGGTTAATTTACGTCCCAAATCTTTTTCAACCTTCAGCAAATAGTCCATTTCCTCACGGGAAAGTGCCAGACCTTCTTTTTCATTGTATTCTTCGAGGTTCTCGATGTGAACAATCGGCTGGGGTTTGATGTTGACTGTGAAAATCTCCTGGTTCAATCCCTTATACATACGTTGCAGCATAGGATCGTACTCGGCGTTTTCGTCTTTTACAGGGAAATATTCCTCAATGCGTAAGACACCTGTAAGACCCATGTTCTGAGTGATTTCTACAGCATTTGTACTCCAGGGAGTAATCATTTCCCGACGCGGTCCGATGAAGCAACCTTTCAGGTTCTCTTCGTTCTCTACAGTGGCTTCACCATAAAGCCAGCTTAATTTCTGAATATCCTCAGAAGCCAGTTCCTGGCTGACTTCTGTTGCTATTACACTTTTAGTGGGTGTTCTGAAAAATAGAATCATAGCACTTTTATAGTTGTTTTGTTAATTGAAAACTAGTTCTAATATCAAGGGTCTATTAATAAGGTGCAAAGTTATATAAAAGAGACGGGGTATGAAAGAATTTTGAGCGTAAATATAGGTACTTTCGTAAAAAAGTAGCATCTTTGCAGCATGAATTGGATAGAACAAGTAACCATACTCGATTTATTGGTGAAAGGGCTTATCGTCGGTGTAGTGGTTTCTGCGCCGTTAGGTCCTGTTGGGGTACTTTGTATACAGCGCACACTGAACAAGGGACGATGGTATGGATTTGTTACCGGTCTGGGAGCTGCCCTTAGTGATATAGGCTATGCCTTGATTACAGGTTATGGCATGAGTTTTATGGATGATTTCTTGGCAAAGAACCAAGTTTTGTTACAAATTATCGGCAGTATCATGCTGTTCTTTTTCGGTATTTATACTTTCCGTAGTAATCCTGTCCAGTCTATCCGTCCTGTATCTTCTACCCCGGGCAGTTATCTTCATAATTTTGTTACTGCTTTTTTTGTGACTCTCTCCAACCCCCTCATTATATTCCTGTTTATAGGTTTGTTTGCCCGTTTTTCTTTTGTGATGCCGGGCAGTCCCATAGGCTTTCAACTGGTGGGGTATTTGGCTATTGTATTGGGGGCTCTTCTCTGGTGGTTCGGAATTACGTATTTTGTCAATAAAGTACGCACCCGTTTTAATTTACGCGGCATTTGGATTTTGAACCGTGTGATTGGTATTGTAGTGATGCTGATTTCAGTCGCAGGTTTCATTTATACTATTTTAGGAAAAACGATGTACTGACAAAGAAACATATCTTGTGTATCATACGTTGGTTTTTTAATTTTTTAATTATCAATTTTAATTTAAAAAGTATGTTCGTTTCCAGGCAGTTAAAAGAAAAGAATATAGCCGAGTATCTTATATATATGTGGCAGATAGAGGATTTAATCCGTGCCAACGGCTGTGATATGGAAAAGATAAAAAGCACCATCATAGCTCCTTATCCGTTAACGGAAGAGCAGAAAGCGGAACTCACCCAGTGGTATATGGATTTGATTGAGATGATGCGTCATGAAGGGATTATGGAAAAAGGCCATTTGCAGATTAATAAAAACATTATAACTTGGCTTACCGACCTTCATTTGCAGTTATTGCGTTCCCCTAAGTTTCCTTATTATAATTCTGCTTATTATAAAGTATTGCCTTATATTGTAGAGTTACGCGCTAAAGGTGCGGATAAAGAGGAGCCTGAACTGGAAACTTGTTTTGAGGCGCTTTATGGTATCTTATTGTTGAAATTGCAAAAGAAAGAAATCAGTGAGGAAACAAGAAAGGCACAAGAAGCAATCTCGACATTGCTGGCTATGTTGTCAAACTACTATATAGAGGATAAAAAAGGAGAATTGGAATTCTAATAAATGAAATAGAAATGAAGAATATATTGGTGACTGGTGCCAACGGTCAATTAGGAAATGAAATGCGTGTGCTATCGGCTGAATACAAGGAATACACTTGTTTTTTTACGGATGTAGCCGAATTGGACATTTGTGATGAGCAGGCGGTGATGACTTTCGTAAAAGAGAATAATATTCATGTCATAGTGAACTGTGCGGCCTATACGGCGGTAGATAAGGCAGAGGATGATATAGAGTTATGCACCAAGCTGAATAAGAACGCAGTGAGCTATCTGGCGAAGGCGGCTGAAGCCAACTGGGGTGAGTTTATTCAGATATCAACGGATTATGTGTTCGATGGCACGAAACATCTTCCTTATAATGAGGGGGATGTTCCTTGTCCCAATTCTGTTTACGGCAAGACCAAGCTGGCCGGTGAAACGAATGCATTGGAGTATTGCAAAAAAACAATGATTATCCGTACCGCATGGCTTTATTCCACTTTTGGGAATAATTTTGTAAAAACGATGCTCCGTCTGGGAAAGGAAAAGGAAACTTTGGGTGTGGTCTTTGATCAGATTGGTACACCGACATATGCCCGTGATCTGGCACGTGCTATCTTTACAGCCATTTATAAGGGAGTGGTTCCGGGAGTTTATCATTTCAGTGATGAAGGAGTATGTTCCTGGTATGATTTTACCAAGGCTATCCATCGTATTGCCGGTATCACGACCTGTAAGGTCAGTCCCCTGCATACAAATGAATATCCGGCAAAGGCTCCCCGTCCCCATTATTCCGTATTGGACAAGACCAAGATTAAAACTACTTATAACATTGAGATTCCTCATTGGGAAGAGAGTCTGGAAGCATGTATCAAAGAATTAAATGCATAATAAAATATGAATAGTGAAATAGAAAGAAGACGGACGTTTGCGATTATAGCGCATCCGGATGCCGGTAAGACCTCTCTAACTGAAAAATTGTTACTTTTTGGCGGACAGATACAGGTGGCCGGAGCCGTAAAGAGTAATAAGATAAAGAAGACCGCCACATCCGACTGGATGGACATTGAAAAGCAGCGTGGTATTTCTGTGACCACTTCTGTGATGGAGTTTGATTACAATGATTATAAAATCAATATTCTGGATACTCCGGGCCATCAGGACTTTGCCGAGGATACTTATCGTACTTTGACAGCCGTAGATAGTGTCATTATTGTGGTGGATGGTGCGAAAGGTGTGGAAACGCAGACACGTAAGCTGATGGAAGTATGCCGTATGCGTAATACTCCGGTAATCATATTTGTCAACAAAATGGACCGTGAGGCGAAAGATCCGTTTGATTTGTTGGATGAACTGGAGGAGGAACTCATTATCAATGTACGTCCTCTGACGTGGCCTATTGAAAGCGGTCCCCGTTTCAAAGGTGTGTATAACCTTTATGAACATAAACTGAATCTTTTCCAACCTTCCAAACAGGTGGTAACAGAAAAAGTGGAGGTTGATATCAATACGGAAGAACTAGACAACCAGATCGGTGCTCCTTTGGCTGAAAAATTGCGCGGAGAACTGGAACTGGTTGACGGTGTTTATCCTGAATTCAATGTGGAGGAGTACCTGAAAGGCGAGATGGCTCCTGTATTTTTCGGGTCGGCATTGAATAACTTCGGTGTACAGGAACTGCTGGATACATTTGTGGAAATTGCTCCGAGCCCCCGTCCTACCAAGACAGAAGAACGTGAGGTGGAACCCGATGAACCGAAATTTACCGGATTTGTCTTTAAGATCACAGCTAATATCGATCCTAATCATCGTTCATGTATTGCATTTTGTAAAATTTGTTCGGGCAAATTTTCCCGTAATACTCCTTATTATCATGTACGTCATGACAAGACGATGCGTTTTTCTTCTCCCACTCAGTTTATGGCACAGCGTAAAACAACAGTAGACGAGGCTTGGGCGGGAGATATCATCGGTTTGCCGGATAACGGAACGTTCAAGATCGGTGATACGCTGACTGAAGGTGAGAAACTTCATTTCCGTGGAATTCCCAGTTTTTCGCCCGAGATGTTTAAATACATTGAGAATGCTGACCCTATGAAACAGAAACAATTGGCTAAAGGTATTGACCAGTTGATGGATGAGGGTGTGGCACAGTTATTTATCAATCAGTTTAATGGACGTAAGATTATCGGTACGGTAGGGCAGTTGCAGTTTGAAGTGATCCAGTATCGTCTGGAAAATGAATATAATGCAAAATGCCGATGGGAGCCTATCAGCCTATACAAGGCATGTTGGGTGGAAAGTGATGATCCGGAAGAACTGGAAGCTTTCAAAAAACGTAAATATCAGTATATGGCCAAGGATCGTGAAGGAAGGGATGTATTCTTGGCTGATAGCAATTATGTACTTCAAATGGCACAAATGGACTTCAAGCATATTAAGTTCCATTTTACCAGTGAGTTTTAATTTGTTGTTGGAGGTGGTCAAAAATCCCTAAGGGATGGACACACCTCCTTCTTGTTTTCACGAAATATTCTTTTTTACTTTATTCCTCTGGCTTTATAAATTCGTTCTTTAGCGTTATTAATTTGTTGGAACTTCTCTTCTGCCGCTTTTTTCACATCTTCACCCAATGTAGCAACACGGTCAGGGTGATGTTTTAATGCCAGACGGCGATAGGCTGTACGTACTTCCTCATTGGTGGCGGACGGGTCAATTTCAAGTACTTTGTAAGCTTCTTCCAATGAGTTTCCGCTTAAGTTCAGCATGGATTCCACTTCTTTGGGCGACAGTTCCATGCATTGTGCCACTTCTTTTAATGCTGCTATTTCCTCAGAGCATACGCTTCCGTCACTTTTGGCTATGTTTACCAGAAAGTCCAACAATTGCAGCCGTTGTTCGTAAGGCAGGTTCGCGGCAATCTGTGCACCACATTCATGGATGGTATTTTTAAATGCCATCGGGTTTTGACGCTCCATCTGTTTGCGCTGTTCAAAAAGATTCAGCAAAATCTGTTCTCCTTGGATGACTGCCTCTTCGCCGAAATTCATTCTTAAGAATTGGCGTACATATTCCATTTCGCTGTGCATGATGCGTCCGTCTGCACGGATGATGTAAGACGCCATAACCAACATGGAGAATAAAAAGCTATTCCGCTGGCCTTCGTCATAGTTTCCGGCTTCCGCCTGTCCTTTTTCGTATGTATTGCCAAAAAGTCCGTTGTTTCCATCCAGCAATGAGCCTAAGGCAAATCCGGCCAAAGCTCCCAGTGGTCCCATAGTCATGAATCCCAGAATACCACCAATCCATTTTCCTGCTCCCATTATTCTTTTAATTTTTTCGTTTTGGATGCAAAAATAAACAATCTTGGATGAAAAAAGTCTCTTTGCCGCATTTTTTACTATCTTTACCAGTCAAATTAAAAATACTATGTTTCAGAAACTTGTAGCAATAGAACCTGTCAGTCTGGTTCTGTCAGCAGAAAAAGCGTTATATTCTTTTGCAGATGAGGTTGTTATGTACTCTGATATTCCGGCGGGGGATAATGAGATTATTGCTCGGATCGGAGATGCGGATGCTGTATTGTTAAGTTATACATCACAAATAAACCGGTATATTTTAGAGAGATGTCCGAATGTCCGGTATATCGGTATGTGTTGTTCACTATACTCTCCCGAAAGTGCGAATGTGGATATCCGTTATGCTAATGAACGCGGTATTACGGTGACAGGTATTCGTGACTATGGTGATGAAGGGGTAATAGAATATGTAGTCAGCGAACTGGTGCGTTGTCTTCATGGATTCGGTCAGAAGCCGTGGGAAGGGATTCCCCGGGAGATTACCGGCTTGAAAGTGGGTATTGTAGGCTTAGGAAAATCTGGTGGTATGATAGCGGATGCAATGAAGTTTTTTGGTGCGGATATAGCTTATTATGCCCGTAGTGAAAAAAAAGAAGCCGGTGCGAAAGGTTATCGTTTTATGCCTTTGAATGAACTTTTGACATGGAGTGAAGTGGTATGCTGTTGCTTGAATAAGAATACGGTTTTGTTGCATGAGGCGGAGTTCAAGGCACTTGGAAATAGGAAGATACTATTTAACACAGGATTGTCACCTGCGTGGGATGAATCTTCGTTTACCCGATGGTTGGAGGAAGATAATCTTTGTTTTTGTGATACATTAGGAGCATTGGGGAGTACGGCATTGCTTACCCATCCGCATGTGCGTTGTATGCAAGTATCAACCGGCCGTACCCGCCAGGCGTTTGACCGCCTGAGCGAGAAGGTGCTGGCCAATTTGTCAGAATACAATGGGTGAAGTGATATTGAGCAGGGTGTTCACTACAGACCATCCTGCAATCTCTGATGTGGCGCTGTACACTTCTACTACTGCGTGTACTTGTTCATTTTTGATTTCCACTTTTTGAGTATCACCTGTAAATCCAGGGGTGGACTGTATGGATACCTGCATATTGTCCGGTCCTACGGAAGCCAATGAGGCTGCGACAGATACATTTACTTTGGTTGGAAAAACATTTATTGCCTCTGTTGCATTGCCGGAAAAGACAATGCGTTTTTCCTGTTGCAGCTCTTCCTTGTAAACCGATGTGCCTTTCAAAGCATCAGGTCCTTTTTCATTGAAAAAACGAGCTGTAGCATTTCCCATCAAAGAGGTGGTTCTTAATACATCAAATCCTCCGGTGGCCCCGGATACCAAGTAAACCCGTGTATCGTTTGCCTTGGCCGTTTCTTTGACTTTCTCATAAAAAGAGGTGTCTGCCAAAGCTCCTATGGATAGGGTGATAATGGAAGTTCCGTTTTCCAAGGTGGGTAAGGCCAGTTCTTTCATTGCGGCAGGCGAGGCTGATTCCACCAGATAATCAGGTTTTAACTCCAACAGTTCTTTTAAAGTGTGACAGGCTGCACACATTTTTCCGTGTTGCCTCATTTTATTCGCAATGTGTTCGGCCTTTGATGCTGTACGCGAATATACGCCTACTAACTCATAGTCGGGCAACATTCCTTTGACAACTGCGTTTGTTATAATTTCAGCAAGTCGTCCACATCCTACTATAACCAATCTATTCATAGAACAAAGATAGTGATTTTCATCATATAAACCTATTTTGTGGAAAATGGAATTTATTGTGATGTATTTCTTGTTCTATGGGTATGTCTGTCCGAGCTGTTTTGAAATGTTTGCACTTAGTAAATGGCAAAGTATCTGAACTTCGATGAAATGGGAAGAAATGAAAATCTACTCGTGAAAAAGAGATGTCTATGACGAATCTAAAATGAAGATTTAAGGTAAATCTAAGGTCGTTTCTTCTTGTTTTTATGAATAGTTTGTTTACTTTGTGCCAGATAAGTAAATATAGAAATCAAATGAAAAACAAACAACTATTATGCGTTTTATTCCCTTTGTTGGTGGCGTGTACCGGGCAACGCCACCAACAGCAGGTATCCAGTGAGTCAATCATAGAAGAAGCGGTGCGGAAGGGAGAAGTTCTGAAAGGGGAGATTGTTCCCATTGATACGGCTCTGTTCCGGTATGCCTATCGTATGCGTGTACAGGGTGACAAGGCGGTGATATTGGATTTGCACAATGCCGATTACTATTATCATGTATTTACTTATCCCGATTTTCAATATCAGTCTTCTTTTGGAAAGCGTGGGGAAGGTCCGGGTGAGTCCATTTATGCGGCGAATATCCGTTTTGCAGGGCAGGACACGGTGTGGGTGCTTGATGACGGCAAGGGCAGGATGTATCAATATAGCGGTATAGCCGGGGGGAAAACTCCCAAACAGGAAAAGGATATTTTGTTGGATAAGCGCTTGTTCCGTTCCCTTGATTTTGATTTGAAGGATGCCTCTACTGTTGTTATCCCCGATTATTCCGGTGAGAACCGTTTCAGTTGGGCTTCACTCTCTTCCGGCGAATTGCTTCGTAAATCCGAGCAGATACCTGTGTCCGATCCGGAACTGTTGAGAGAAAGTGCGCCTGCTGTGGCTCAAGGCTGGAACAGTTTTGTATCATTCAGTCCTGATAAGAAGATATTGGTTTCTGTCACTCAGTTTGGAGATAGGCTCGATATTTATAGCATGGCTTCACAAAAGCATATAGGAGAATTGGGTGGGGATGGTGAACCCCAATTTAAAGTGAGTCCTGAAGGGTATGGACTTCCGGCGGGGAGAATCTGTTATTATGATGTGCAGGTGACTGACCAATACATTTATACCATTTATGACGGTCGTAAATTTAAGGATATTATGAAGTTGGCCGATGCCTATCAGCAGGGTGGTAAAATATTACGTATATCCACCCACGAGGGCGATGTGGTGAAAACCTATGTATTGGATCGTCCTATTGCCGGTATTTATGTAGATGAGGCTGCCGGTATGTTATTCGGTTTGGATGTCAATGCTGACGAGCAGATAGTGAAATTTCCCCTTGAATTGGAATAGAGGAAGTTTTGAAAAGAAATCACCGTGTTATCCTATAATGGCGGATAATTTATTGTAGTGTATGGTTGGAAAAACATAAGTTCGTTTTCCGAAAAGAACCGGATCTTTTTTAAAAAGAACAGGGCCTTTTTTAAAAAGGTTCTAGTGTTTTATGAGCTGGACTGTCTGCTTATACCAATTTAGAATTCATGCGTTTTTTCTTTCAAATCCTTCATCCTTATGTAAGATGTTAGTTCTTAGCTGATTATAATGACGGATTTGTACCCGGAAAGCTTCAGCCAAAAAAAATCCTTCAGGGTGAAGGAATATGGATGATTTTCAAGTTTGCTTTCATAGAGTTTAAAAGTGAGAATTATCTGTCACACTGTCACAGTACTAATTATTTTGCTGAAAAACAGGTTGTTAAGATGTGACAGATAGCGTGACGGAGAGTGTGACAGATAAAAGTCTGTCACAGTGTTATTGTCCTGCACTGCATTGTCCTGTGGCCTATAATGAATGAATCAGAATATAGTAACGAGAATCTCTTTGTTTCCCGTGTATTACAGTGTGTTCCACTGTTTGGTACAATTAATTTTATATGGTGGAACAAATAGTTTTATATGGTGGAATATTTAGTTTTACCTTGATGAAATAAATTATTCCACCTTAATGAAACAACTCGTTCCGCTGTGAGAAATGCTTTGTTCCTGCTGCGGTGGGTTGGTGATTTTAAGTAAGATTGTATACCTTATGTATGCTTATTATTGGAAATAGGAGCTATTCATTCGTTTGAGGAGATAACCAGTCGGTATCCTCCTTTTTCTGTCACTATCTGATATTCGGGAAAGTCCTTGAGTGAGGATTTAAGTGTGGAGATATGACTATATATTTTATTTTCGGGATTGTTATCTTTCGGCCAGAAAGCATTTTTAATATCTTCTTTAGTCAAAAGATGCTTGGGCGTTTTGATAAACAGTTCCAGCAGATTGAAATCTGCCGGTGCTATGTGGCAAAGCCGGTCGCCAATATATAGTTTCTTGCTTTCCAACTTTAAAGTCATTTTCCCCAATTGTATGTAGTCCGGATTGTCAGGAATTTCTTCACATGGTATGCAGTCCGGATTGGCGGGAGTTTCTTTTTCCTGTGGTTTTTTCAGAAATGACAGAGACACCCATATCAAGACAATGAAATAAGCAATGATACTCCATAACACTTTTGGAGTGGTATGTTTTACTATTTCTGTCCAATGAATCATAGCCCATGCCTGTACGCCGGCGGTTCTTTTAGCGTCTATTGCTTGTACAGGGGTGACAAGAGCTTTCTGGAAAGAGATTGAATCATTGTCACTGAATACCTTTTTCTTGTTGTAGCGGTAAATGATTCCCGTCTTAGCGGCGGAAACTCCATTCTTTTCCCATTCTTCTTGGAAGATCTTATTGAAATTGTCTGGATTGACGGGGATAATCCTTGTCATCACATACTGGTTGGCCAGTTGGGTAGCCAGTGACTCATGGGTGCTGTCTTCAAAATAAATGATTTCTAGACTATCACCGTATTCTATTTGGACACCTTTTACCTTTCTGCCTAAAGGGCGATAACTAACAAGTATTTTGTTTAATCGTTCCTGATAATCAATATTGATTGCTTCACGTAGGCTGTCCTTCATTGTTATCAGAGCATTTGCCTTTTCATCTTTAAAAGCAACATAACATAGCAGGATGAATACAATCCATCCCAATGCAATAAAGCTAAACTTGAATAAGTTTGTCGGTATTTTCATGTTTCTTGTTCATGTTAGAGATTGCAAAGATACGCATATTTATAAAAAAGGAACTTATAAGTTAAAGAAAGAATATGATTTAATTGGATGAACCTTATGATTTGGAGATCAGGACATTAAAATAATCCTTCCGATGAAATGGGGATTTTTTGAATCTTAAGAAAACTTTAAGGTCACCTTAAGATCAATTTAAGGGAAAAAATTTGCGTGCCCGATAGATGTTCTCTACCTTCACACAAAAAATGATAAACCAATGAAAAAAGTATTTGTATTATTTACCGTTGTTATGCTAATGGCGGTAATGGCTTGGGAAAAGCAATCCGGAAAGCCGGTAGAGAGTGAGTTTCTTTTAGATAATGTGGAAGCATTGGCTGCAGGAGAATTTGGACGTGATATATGTCTGGGTAGTGGGAATGTGACTTGCAGTACTGGAGAAAAAGTAGAGTGCGTAATTAGACCTTTTGGCTTGGATTAATCAATGAGATACCTTTGTCTATTACTATGTGTTTTTGCTCTTTTTTCCTCCTGCAAGGAATCAGAAAAAGATAAAATCGCTCGTTTGGTTGAGGAATGGGAAGGGAAAGAAATTCTCTTTCCTGCCCATTCCTTTTTTACTATTCAAGGGAAGGATACAGTGGACTTTTCTTTAGCGGATGCGGATTATAAGGTAGTGACTTATATCGATTCTGTAGGCTGTACTAGTTGTAAGTTACAATTGCTTCGCTGGAAGCTGTTTATGCAGGAAGTTGATTCAACGTTGAACCGTCCGGTTCCCTTTGTCTTCTATTTCCATCCGAAAGATATGAAAGAACTGCGTTATATTACCCGTCGTGATGCATTTGTCTATCCTGTTTGTTTCGATGAAAAGGACGATTTTAACCGATTGAACCACTTTCCGGATGAAATGACTTTCCAGACATTTCTATTGGATAAAGACAACAGGGTGGCGGCTATAGGCAATCCTGTTCACAATCCAAAGGTGAAGGAACTTTATTTGAAAGTATTGACAGGTGGTGAAGTTGTAAAAGCGGAAACACCGATAACGAAAGTCAGTCTGGACGTAACAAGCATAGACTTCGGTTCATTTCCTCAGTCGGAGAAGCAGGAACGCAAGTTCACACTGACCAATACGGGACAGCATGTACTGGTGATATACGATGTCATCACTTCCTGTGGATGTACCAAGGTAAACTATAATAAGGAGGGTGTTCGTCCGGGAGAAAAAGCGGAACTGACCGTGATTTATGAAGCCGAAAAGGCTGAGCATTTCAGTAAGACGGTTACCATTTATTGCAATGCAGATAATTCTCCACTTCGTTTGAAGGTAACGGGGAATGCTGAATAAAGGATGAAGTATGAATCAATGGGAGTAAAAAGCGGATGGAAAGAAATTCATTTTCTTTGCCGAAAGTCGATTCTTTCCACCCTGTGGCTCTCTCCTAAAAGAAAAGGAGGTTAAGTCCGATGTAAAAGTAGTGTAAATAATCAGAATAAGCAAGCGGTATTTTTGTTTTTTCTGCGGTGGAGTTCTTTCCGAGAATAAGATGAAAATATGAATAATAATAATTTTTTTTACTAGAAATAAGATGAAGAAGAATATTTTGAAGGCAACTTTGGTTGTTGCGTTTGCTTTGATAGCAGGAATGAATGTGTATAATGCTCAGCAATCGGATGTAATGTCTGATTTGGCTTTGGCTAATGTGGAAGCGTTGGCTAGTGGTGAATCTTCGACAACAAATAGATACCAAACTATGGGGTATTGTGCACCATTAAACATGAATTATATGTGTACTTCAAGACGAACTGCAGAAAGTTGTCGAAGGCCGTGCAGATAAAATGAGAGTATTATGATATAAATTTGAAACAGCTCCAATTCATATACTCCATTGGATTGGAGCTTATTTTAACTTTAAATTCTATATAATGAAAAAGTTGATATTAATATTTTTCCCATTTCTTTTTGTTTCATGTAGTGTAAAACATAAAAAAACATTTGATTATATTTTTAATAAAACTGAAGCAATCACACTTGAGCAAAGCAAATTGACTTTGAGTAAGGATATAACCGTTCTCAGTTTTTCAGATTCTAGTATGGTCGATCGTAATTCATCTATAATTAAAGTTGACAGTGGTTGGATTGTATATTCAAAAAATTCAGAATCATCTATACTTAGCTTTACTAGTGATGGACAGTTTTCCGGTTATATCGGACACAGGGGAAATGGCCCTGGTGAATATACTAGCGTCTATGATGTCGTTGTTAATCAGAAAAGTAAAGTTTTAGAGGTCCTATCAGATGGAGGAATTTTTTGTTATACTTTTGGGGGAGATTTCTTAGACAAGAAGGAGGTTACTTATCCTGCGTTTTCTTTTGCCATAGATGATAGGCAGAATTATTGGTTTTATGTAGGTAACAACACCACGTATGGCGATGCTAAAATGATTTGTACAGATGAAAATATCGCCAATGTGGCATATTATCTTCATCAAAAGTCTAATATGCTTCCGATGGTAGAGAATAATTTTGGAAGAAATGGAGAATGGTTGACGTTTCATGAGTCGCTAAATCATGATTTGTATACGATAGAAAATGGGAAATTGGACTTATCATATGCTATGGACTTTCCTAATTATAAGCTGCCTAAGAAATTACATGAATTATCGGGCATGGAAGTTATAGAAGAATTGCAGCGTTCTAACTATGCATCTATTATAAATTATCTGGAAAATCATGATTATATATTTTTAAATGTTTTATTGAACAATGAAGGTGAACGAATCCCAGAGGTTTATTATTGGATTATTAGTAAGAATTTGCAAGAGGAAGTTATCATCAAAATTGATGGTGGAATTTCTGCAGAATCCTATTTGTTTAATACTCAGTATTTGTCTAATGATAATAAATTATATTGTTTGGGGTATATATGGGAAAATAAGGATGTGGAATCCTTTGAGGAAAATTTAAATCCTTCTGTAGTAGCACTTGAATTTAATGAACTATTTAGTAAAGTACGATGACAAATATAGTATCTTTATTTTATTGTAAGTGTGAATCCTTATTCTCTCCTTTTCTGAAAATAAGATGAAGTAACTAATTATTGAAACTAAAAATATCAATTGAGTCTGATTCTTCAGACTGGTTGAAATGTAGTTTTACTCAGGTACATAATTTAATTCCTGTGTTTTAGATTGTATCAGATAGCGGGAAGAATAAGGTGTGTTTTGAGTTTAGTTTTAATTTATGTTTTCGCAGGGGTAAATTATACTATTCCACCAAATTAACAAATGAATAATATTATGTTCTTAGCAAGACTCCTTGTCCTTTTTTCATTAGTATGTATCTCTTGTGCCCACTCTTCTTTTGAGCAGAAACAATTGAAACATGCTTTAGATTTTGCTACTTCTAATCGTTTGGAATTGGAGATACTGCTTCAGCATTATACCTATGATTCTTTAAAATTGGAAGCGGCTAAATTTTTGATACGGAATATGCCTCATTGCTATTCCTACCAACAGGGAGGTGAAATGGATAGTGTGAAGCGTGTACGTACTTATTATAGTCCTTTCGGACAAATAGACCAGACTTATGCCAGACGTTGGGGGCATTATACCTATCGTAATCTTCCTAAAATATATGATGCCCATATTATCACAGCCGAATACTTGATAGACAATATAGACCGTGCTTTTGATAATTGGCAGAAACGTCCATGGAACCGTTCTCTTTCATTTGAAGATTTTTGTGAATACTTGTTGCCTTATCGTATAGGGGATGAACCGCTGGAAGAATGGCGTGAACTTTATGAAAAGAAATATGGATATTTATTAGATTCCATATATAAAGGCAGTGATGTGGTGGAGGCCGCGAATTTGGTAAGCAGGCATCTACAAGAACCTGTCTTTATTTATTGTGAAGACTTTGAACTGCCTCATATCGGTCCCAGATATTTATTCAGCCATCGATATGGTAGTTGCGTGGATGCGGCGGATATAGTGACTTATGCATTTCGGGCTGTCGGCATTCCTTGTATGGAAGATACGGATGCCAGAGGGGGACATGTGTGGAATGTTGTTCGTGACACGACAGGGCGCGATGTACCTATTTGGTATATAGCTTCGGAGGCTGTAAGGGGGAGTAGGGATACGGGAGGGTATAAACGTGGCAAGGTTTACAGGCCCATGTATGGTTTTCAAGAAGAAAAGGCAGCACATCTGGGAGATGATTGGAAATCAATGCCGCTTTTATTCTATCACCCTTATATGAAAGATGTCAGTTATGCATATTATCCGGATACGTTACGCATACTTACCGGTATTCCTGATGATGAGGTTTGTTATCTGGCCCATTTCCACGAAGCGCATTGGTGGAGTTGTGCCTGTGCACGTTCGGCAAGCGGCAAGATGGAAATACCTAATCTAGAATCGGAACTGGTATATCTTCCCATGAAATATACCAAAGGCAATTATTATCCTTCCGGCTTCCCCTTTTGGTTTGCAGGTGGAGAAATAAATACGTTTCTTCCGGATTGGGAGAAAACAGTAAAGGTTCGTTTGTATAGAAAATATCCGGTATATGGTTGGTTGCGCAGCTTTATGAGCCATGTGGTGGGAGGTACTTTTGAGGGAAGTATGACGAAAGACTTTGAAGATGGAAAGAGATTATATGAGATAGCGGATACTCCCGTGATAGCAAGGAATAGAATCTTCCTGAATAAGCCGGTTAAGTGCCGTTACATAAGATATAAGGCTGACAATGATAAATATGCGGAATTGGCAGAAATGACATTTTATGCCAATGGAAAGGCTGTTTCTCCGATAGCGGTTTGGGGGAGTCCTACGGAAAAAGGAAATATACATGTGCTGGCAAAGCATGTGGCGGATGGTGATCCTCTTTCTTATTATTTGTCTTTAGACAAAGGAGGGGAGGTTGTTGTTGATTTGGGTGGGGCTTCAGTAATAGATTGTCTGGAGTATATGCCCCGGAATGACGACAATTTTATTTCTCCGGGTGATACTTATGAGTTATTCTGTCATGCCGGTACTGAAGGATGGAAGAGTTTGGGAAAACAGCGGGCTGATACTACCTGTTTGGACTGGATTGTGCCGGACAATGCATTGTTCTGGTTGCGCGATCTGACCCGTGGGCGTGAAGAACATATTTTCTTTATGCAGAACGGGCGGCAGAAATTTCCAACCTTTTAAGATTTAAAATGAGGTATATAAAGAAATACATAGGCGTTTTATATAACTTGCTGGTTTGTGTGACCGGAGGGAGTTTGTTAATGATGATTATTTGGTTGTTATTACAGATATTTGTTTTTGCCTCATTTGCCATACCTTCTGACTCCATGGAGCCGGTTCTGATACCGGGTGACTATGTGCTTGTCAATAAAATGTTGAAAGGACCACGTATATTCAGCCTTGGTGATGCCCGGCAACATAAGCCGCTACACATCGATCGTTTGAAGGGATTCAGTGAATTTCAACGCAATGAGGTATTGGTCTTTAATTTCCCTTATCCGGAACGATGGGACAGTATAGGGTTTAACCTGATGCTTTATTATGTAAAGAGGTGTATCGCATTGCCGGGTGATACTGTTGAAATAAGGGACACCCGATATAGGGTCAGAGGTTATGATAAGGAATTAGGAAATATAGTTTCACAAAACAGTTTGGCGCATTTTTTGGAGAAACCGAGGAATGTGGAGAAAATGATACAGGAAAATTGTTTTTTTGCTTATCCCGGTGATACCATCTTAAAATGGAGTATTAAAGATTTTGGTCCTTTTTATCTTCCTTCCCGTGGGGATACTATTGTGATGGATGATAAACATTATTTGCTTTATCGCAATCTTATAGAATGGGAGCAACAAGATAAATTAATAGCAAGTAACGGACATTTTTATTTAAATGGGCGGGAAGTGGAGCATTATGTTTTTATGCACAATTATTATTTCATGGGTGGTGATAATTGTTATAATTCTCAGGACTCGCGCTATTGGGGGCCTTTGCCGGAGGAATATATTGTAGGAAAGGCGACATTGATATGGAAGTCTAAGAATGGAGTGACGGATGAAATACGTATGGACAGGATATTTAAAAAGATAAAGTAGTATGAGAGTTTGTGGTGTATATTTTGTTTTTGTAATTCTTCTTTCTGCTTGTACGAATGGAGTAAGTCATTTGGATATTGCTTTGCAGCAGGCTAAACATAATAAAGCGGAGTTGGAAAAAGTGTTGAAGCATTTTAAACATGATAGCTTGAAATACCGTGCTGCCTGTTTTTTGATTGAAAATATGCCTGGTAAATATTCAATACTCCCTTATGATTCGTTGGATAGATATAAGAACTTTTTGAAGATTATCCCACAAAATGATCCTATAAGTTGGGATGTGCGATATTCTAAGATTTGGCATGGATTTGATTCTATTTCTAAACGACAGTTGGCAGGTTTTAGTAAGATTGAAGATATAAAAGTTATAACGGGAGATTATTTAATAAAAAATATTGAATATGCTTTTAAAATATGGGAGAATGGAAAAATAAAAGATTACTGTTCATTTGATGAATTCTGTCATTATATTTTGCCTTACCGTATAGACCATGAGCCATTATCGAATTGGCGCGAGGAAGGTTTTCAAAAGTTTGGTCATTTATTGGATTCTTTAATGTCTCCACGAGAATTGGCCCTTCGTATCATAAAATTAGGTGGAATGCGTTATAATATAGGAATGACTAAATATCCTTATAAACAGTCTTATGCTGAAATGCTACAGACCCGTTGGGGTACTTGTGATGATATGGCGGCATTTTTAGCTTTGTCTTTACGTGCCATTGGAATCCCTGCTTCTATTGATTATGTTCCGGCATGGGCTAATAGGAGTTCTTCGCATTGTTGGAATGTGGTGAAAGATGCTACTGGTGATTTTATAGAAGTGGGATATGGCCCTGAAGGAAAAAATGAAGTTGTATACAAGATTTCTAAGATTTATAGGAAAAAATATGATATTCCACTATGTGACGTTACATCCGAATATGCTATGCCTCTTTCTGATTTAACCTTTAGAGTGCCTTCACAGAAAGATAAACAATTAATCAGTCTTTGTACTTTTAATAATCATGACTGGGTTCCTGTTGCTTTATCAAAGGTGATGAATGGAAGTGTTTTGTTTGAATCAGTCGGGAGAGGAATTTTATGGGGAGATAATCAAATAAGAACTTATTTAAACGAAGGAAAGGGGATCGTTTTCTTAGCATTTATCAGCCAAAATGGGCGGTTGAATAATAAACCTATAGGGTTTCCTATAATTCTTTTAGAAGATGGAACCATAAAAGAGCTGTGTGCTAGTACAGAAAAAGAAAGTATTATACTTTACCGTAAATACCCATATTATGGAAGTAATAATGCAATAATACATGATAGTAATGAAATATGTGTCGATAATGAATATGAATTGTTCTATTGGAATATGAAATGGATTAGTTTAGGGCGAAAATTAGCAGTCGACAATAAACTTCATTATGATGATGTGCCTAAAGGCGCTTTATTGTGGTTAAAAAATCATACTCAAGGAAAAGAAGAGCGGATTTTTACATACGAAGACGGGAAACAAGTTTGGTGGTAGAAATGGAAAATAAATGGCTGAAATATGGAATAGCATTGGTGGCAGGCATACCGGTTGCGTTGTGTCTCAGCGTGGTGTGTTGTAGTACGTCTTCACTGTCATCCGATATTTTGGCGGATGACTGGCGGTGGATGTATGCCTGTGGAGTTCTTTCATCGGCAGCTTTTGCCCTGTTGATATTTCTTTTTCCGGCACGGATTAAGGAATGTCTTTCGGCTGTCGTTTCATGGGTGTTTATTCTATACGGAGGAATGGAAGCCGTGTGGGGCATCCGTCAGGTATATGGCTTTACCTATTCCAACCATTCTCTCTATGCTTTGACCGGTTCATTCTATAATCCCGGTCCTTATTCAGGCTACCTTGCCATGATATTCCCTATCTGCCTGTATGAATGGTTAAAGCGGAAAGAGGGTAAGAAAACCATACCTTATTATGTTGCTTTAGCTGTCATGCTATTGATTCTTTGTGTGTTGCCTGCCGGAATGAGCCGCTCGGCATGGATAGCTGCGGCGGTCTCTTCCATTTATGTTTGTGGTATGCACTATAAGATGGAAATTCAGCATTATATCAGGCATCATCGTAAGCAGGCAGTGTCTTTTGCCATAGTAACCTTTATTTTGGGCGGTATAGCATTGGGTGGCATTTATCAAATGAAAAAGGATTCGGCAGACGGCCGTCTGTTTATGTGGAAAATTGCTGCCCAAGCTGTCAGTGAGCACCCATGGACAGGATGCGGATGGAACAGTGTTCCGGCTGCTTACGGACAAGCGCAGGAGAATTATTTTGCAGCCGGAAATTATACGGCAACGGAGGAACTTGTGGCAGGTGCTCCCGAATATGTTTTCAATGAATATCTGCAAGTAGCCATTGCCTGGGGAATACCTGTGCTTTGCATCGGGTTGTTGATACTAGGTGGGAGCATGTACATAGGTCATAAACAAGGCATCTATGGACTATGCGGCGCATTGCTATCTTTAGCGGTATTTGCGTTTTCTTCTTATCCACTACAATTTCCAGCGTTTGTTTCGGCTTTGATTATATTAGTATTAGCTTGCGGTATCCGTGTTCTTCCTTTAGAGAAAGTTTGGCCTCGCATTTTGTTTACTGTTTTATTGTTAATCGGAAGCTATGGCTGTTTCTGTAAATATCAGCAGAAATCCAAGACTGTAGAAGCTTGTAAGCAATGGACCAAAAGCCGTATGTTTTACCACTCGGGAGCTTACCGGCAAGCAGTAGAAAGTTATGCTGAAATTCAGAAAGAAATGAAAGGGAATGCTCGCTTTATGTTTGAGTATGGCCATGCCTTGCATAAACTGCATGAACCCGAACTGTCTAACAAGGTACTGAAAGAGGCCTTGAAAGTGAGTGGCGATCCCATGATACTAAATATTATCGGGAAAAATGAACAGGAAATGAAGCACTATGATAGTGCGGAATATTGGTTCATGCGTGCTGTCCATCGGTTACCCGGACGAATTTATCCTTATTATCTATTGGCTCATTTATATGCGGAACCGGCTTTTTATCAGTGTGACAAATTGGAGCAGATGGTACAGACGGTATTGGAGAAAGAACCGAAAATTCAATCTACCGCTATCAAGCAGATGAGACGGAAAGCACGGGAACTATTGAAAAAAGTACCCGAAAATTAGTTTTTTCAAAATAAAAAGTTTTTATTTGTTATAGATATCACAAAATATGATCATGAAATTACACATATTTGCATCAGGCTTATTATTAGCCGTTTCTTTCACTGCCTGCTCGGGAGAAAAAAAGGAAACAACGGAAAAAGAAGGGGTGGAAACAGTTCTTCCTTCTTTACCCAATGAGGTGACGGTGATGCCGCTGAAAAAGCAGGTTTTCAATCATGAATTGATCAGTAACGGGAAAGTGACGGCACAGGATTATGCCGACCTGTATTTTCGTACCTCGGAAGTGGTGGCGAATATCTGGGTAAAGAACGGGGATATAGTGCGGAAAGGTCAAAAAATAGCCCAATTGGATTTGTTTAAGTTGAACAATACGTTGGTACAGAATAAAAATAGTTTGGCACAGGCTACCCTGGAGATGCAGGATGTGTTGATAGGACAAGGATATGCTCCCGATAATCTGAAGGTGATACCTGCTGATGTGCTGGAACTGGCAAAAGTAAAAAGCGGGTATGAGCAGAGCAAAGCTCAATATGAATCTGCTCAATATGATATGGAACAAGCTACGTTGACTGCTCCTTTCGATGGAGTGATTGCCAACCTCTTTGAAAAGAGATATAATATGCCCAAAACTTCCGAGCCTTTCTGCCGGGTAATCAATGCCGGAAATATGGAGGTGGATTTCACCGTACTTGAAAATGAGCTGCCATTGCTGAAAGTGGGGGATAAGGTGGAGATTACTCCTTATGCATCGGCAGCAGGGGTGCGCCAGGGAAGTATCAGTGAGATTAATCCGCTGGTGGACGAGAATGGAATGGTACGGATAAAGGCGAGAGTGAACGGGAGTAATAAATTGTTCGACGGCATGAATGTAAGGGTAAGCGTGAAGCGTTCTGTGGGCGAACAACTGGTTATCCCCAAAACGGCGGTTGTACTACGTTCCGGCAAACAGGTGGTATTTACACTGAAAGAGGGTAAAGCTATGTGGAACTATGTGCATACGGGATTGGAGAATATGGAGGAATATACTGTCACAGACGGACTGGAAGAAGGTATGGAGGTGATAACTACCGGAAATGTGAATCTGGCTCATGAAGCACCGGTGAGGGTGATTAAAAATTAAAAGTATGGTTAAGTTCTTATTACAACGTCCTATTGCGGTGCTGATGGCCTTTACCGCCTGCTTTATTGTTGGGTTGGTGACTTACTTCTCGCTGCCTGTATCTTTGCTGCCCGATATTGCCATACCGCAGATTACCATACAGGTGACGGGTGAGAATTCATCGGCACGGGAATTGGAGAATACGGTGGTTACCCCTGTGCGCAGGCAGTTGCTGCAAGTGGCCGGACTGAGAGAAATAAAAAGTGAAACTCGTGACGGGGCGGGCGTTATCCGTCTGGAATTTGATTTTGGTGTGAATACCGATCTGGCATTTATAGAGGTGAATGAGAAGATAGATGCCGCTATGAACAGTCTTCCCAAGGAAGTGACGCGTCCCAAGGCTATCAAAGCGAGTGCAACGGATATTCCTGTACTTTATGTCAATATGACTTTGAAAAACGACGGTGCTTATCAGGAAACCGACGAGCAACAATTTCTGGAGTTGTGCGAATTGGCGGAGAATGTGGTGAAACGCCGCATCGAACAGTTACCCGAAGTGGCTATGGCGGATATAACCGGAGTGCCCGGAAGGCTTTTGCAAATTGTTCCTGATAAAGATAAACTGGCCATGACGGGTATCAGTGTGGAGGATATAGAGAATACACTTTCCGCCAATAATGTAGAGCCGGGAAGCATGTTGGTGAGGGATGGTTATTATGAATATAATATTCGCATAGCTACCCTGCTTCGTACCCCGGAGGATGTGAAGAATATCTATATCCGCAAGGGGGAACGTATTATGCAGTTGAAAGAGCTCTGCAAAGTAGATATTGTTTCGCAAAAAGAGATGGGACGTTCCGTAGCCGGAGGAAAAAGGGCGGTAACGCTGGCCATTATCAAGCAGAGCGATGAAAATATGGATGTCATGAAAGAGAAGCTGAAAGAAACAACCGATTATTTTGCATCCCTGTATCCGGATATTGAGTTCAGCGTGAGCCGTAACCAGACGGAATTGCTGGACTACACCATTTCAAATTTACAGCAGAATCTTTCTTTGGGCTTTCTATTTATCTTTATTGTAGCTGTGCTGTTTCTGGGGGATGTCCGTTCACCGTTGATTATCGGCATCAGCATGGTTACTTCTATTGTAATCACATTCTTTTTCTTTTATTTCTGTCATGTGTCGCTGAATGTGATATCACTTTCGGGCTTGATTCTGGCAGTAGGTATGATGATAGACAGCGCCATTATTGTAACGGAAAATATTTCGCAGTATCGTGAACGGGGGTATTCTCTGAAACGTTCGTGTGCCGTGGGCACGACGGAAATGATTACACCGATGCTCAGTTCGTCCCTTACAACCATTGCGGTATTTGTGCCTTTGATATTTATGAGTGGCATAGCCGGAGCTATTTTTATGGATCAGGCTTTTTCTATCACGGTGGGATTGATGATATCTTATATTACGGGTATTATGTTGCTGCCCGTATTGTATCTGTTGTTTTATAAGGTCGGTATCCGCAGTAAGGGATTTCTTTCCAGACGTTTTGACAATCTGCTGAAAAATGAGTGGCTGGAAAGCTTTTATGATAAAGGGATTGACTGGGTGTTCTCACATAAAAAGCTTTGTGTGACCGGCACGCTGGCAACCCTTCCACTGTGTGTGTTTCTTTTTTATGTAATGGAAAAAGAGCGTATGCCGCAGATTGACCAGAATGAACTGGTGGCAAGGATAGAGTGGAATGAGAATATCCATGTGGACGAGAACAACCGCCGGGTGGATGATTTAATGAAACAGGTGGACGACCGGGTAACGGAGCATGCTGCTTATGTGGGTATGCAGGATTATATATTGAACGGGGGCAGTGAACTTTCGTCTACCGAAGCGGAACTTTATTTCAAGACGGAAAAGCCATCCGGAATCTATTCATTGCAGGAATTATTAGAGAAGGAGATAAGAGAGAAATATCCGTTGGCTGTGGTTACTTTCTCACCTCCCGAAACAATCTTTGAAAAATTGTTTGTGACAGGAGAAGCGGATGTGGTAGCGGAACTCCATACGGCGAATAAGTCGCAGGCACCGGATGCGGAGCATTTGCAGCGGTTGGAAAAGGAAATTACGCGGGTGGCGGGTAATGTTCCGACGGGCATCGCTTTCCGGAATCAGATGAATCTGATAATCAATAAAGAAAAACTGTTGTTGTATAACGTATCATATGATGAATTGACGCGGGTGCTCCGCACGGCTTTCAAAGAAAACAAGGTTTCCGTTTTACGCTCTTATCAGCAATATCTGCCTATCAGTATTGCCGGAGAGGAAAAGAGTGTAAATAGTGTATTAAGTGAAACTTTGGTGCGGACGATGGCGGATGGTAACGGAGAGGTGAATCATATTCCTTTGAATAATCTGGTGACGGTAGTGCCCGCCGAAGATTTGAAGAGTATTACGGCGGGAAAGAACGGAGAATATATTCCTTTAAGTTTTTATGATGTGAAGGATGCACCGGAACTGATGCGGAATGTAAAAGAGGTGGTTAGTGAGGAAAAGGAATGGGAAGTGGATTTCTCGGGTAGTTTCTTTTCGAATGAAAAAATGATGGGGGAATTGACTGTGATTCTTTTTGTTTCTTTGTTGCTGATGTATTTTATCCTTTGCGCGCAATTCGAGAGTTTCCTGCAACCGCTGATTGTCTTGATGGAAATTCCTATTGATACGGCTTTTGCTTTGCTGGCATTATGGGTTTTCGGTCACACGTTGAATTTGATGTCTGCCATAGGCATTATCGTGACTTGTGGTATTGTGGTGAATGACTCTATTTTAAAAATGGATGCCATCAATGAATTACGGAAAGCGGGGATGCCTTTGGTGGAAGCCATTCATACAGCGGGCAGGCGCAGGTTGAGAGCGATTATCATGACTTCGCTGACAACTGTCTTTGCAATGGTTCCGTTGCTGTTTACCTCGGATATGGGGTCGGAGATGCAGAAGCCTTTGTCTATTGCCATGATTGGCTCTATGGTGGTGGGAACTTTGGTCAGCTTGTTTATCATTCCTTTAATATATTGGTTTATTTATAGAAAACATGACAAAAATGAAGTACATTAGCATATGGATGGTGGGGTGTATGCTGTTGTCTCTCGGAGCAAAGGCGCAGCAGGTGGTGAAGCTGGATTTGCAACGCACGATAGAGATTGCGAATGATAGTTCCTTGTCCGCTTTCAGATATCAGAATCTTTATTTGTCGGGATATTGGGAATATCGTACTTACAAGGCGAACCGTTTGCCGAGTCTTACGCTGGATCTGACTCCGGCTAAATATTATCGCTATATCACCCAGCGTTATGATTCGAATGAGGATATGGATGTGTATCGTGAACAACAGATGTTCAGCGCATCGGGTGGATTGAGTATCAAACAGAATCTGGATTGGACGGGCGGTACTTTCTATATTGATTCGGAACTGGACTTTATGCGTAATTTCGGTGACTCAAAGTCTACACAGTATTCCAGTATCCCTGTGCGTGTGGGATATCAACAGAGCCTGTTGGGATATAATGCTTTTCGTTGGGACCGGAAAATAGAGCCGTTGAAGTATGAAAAGGTGAAGAAGCAATTCATTTATAACACGGAAATGGTTTCAGAAGAAGCGGTGACTTATTTCTTTGCGTTAGCTATGGCACAGGCGGATTACCGCTTGGCGGAGGAGAATGTGGCGTCCAGTGATACCCTTTATAGCATCGGGCTCCAGCGTCATAAGATAGCAGCCATATCACGTGCCGATTTGCTGACATTGCAACTGGACAAAGTGAATGCGCATAATACGTTGCAGAATGCGCAGATTGCTTTGAAACGCGCTATGTTTTCATTGGCTTCCTTTCTGAATCTGGATAAGAATACCGTGATTGAATTGGATATACCGGGACGTCCCACAGGAAAGATGATTCCCGTAGATGATGCGTTGATGCGGGCCAAAGAGAATAATCCTACTTTCCTGGAACAACGGCAGAATGTGCTGGAAGCGGAACAGAATGTGGACAAGACAAAGAAAGAATCCCGTTTCAATGCTAGTTTTAATGCCAGTGTGGGTTTTAACCAGGTGGCGGATAAACTGGGAGATGCCTACAGACATCCTTTGCAACAGGACTTGGTTTCTGTCAGTGTTTCTATTCCTTTGATTGACTGGGGGGTGAGAAAGGGTAAATATAATATGGCGAGAAATAATCTGAATGTGGTGAGGATTGCCGCCCGTCAGGAAGAACTGAGTGTGGAGGAAGAGGTGATTATGACGGTGAATGATTTTAATATTCAGCAGAGTTTGATTGCGAGTGCGGAGGAGGCTTTGGATCTTGCCGTAATGGCATACGAGCAGACACGCCAACGTTTTATCATCGGAAAGGCGGATGTGAATAGTCTTACTCTTTCGTTGAACCGCCAGCAGGAGGCGCAGAAAAATTATATTTCGGCTTTGCAGAATTATTGGTTGAATTATTATAAGATACGTAAACTGACGCTGCACGATTTTGAGTCCGGTTTTTCCCTTGCGGACAAGTTTGATTTTAATACAGGAATTTATCGATGAGTAATCCGCGTAACCTCTCCTCGTTTACCTTGATAGTGACATTTGTCTGCCTGTCACTGATAGGGGTGGTATTAGTACCGCTGTTGCCGGTTAAGCTGGCGCCGTCGCGTACCTTGCCCGGTCTGACTGTTTCTTTCAGTATGCCCGGCAATTCGTCACGGGTTATTGAGGCGGAGGTTACCAGTAAACTGGAGGCGATGATGGCCAGAGTAAAGGGTATCAGGAAGGTGAACTCTACTTCGGATAACGGCAGCGGCTCAATTTCTTTGGAACTGGACAAGCATGCGGATATTGACGTTACCCGCTTTGAAGTGTCTACCATCATCAGACAGACCTGGCCTCAGCTGCCCGAGGGGGTGAGTTATCCTCAAATCAGTACGCGACGTTCGGATGATAAGGCATCCAGACCTTTTATTACTTATACACTGAATGCGCCTGCCAATCCTATTTTGATTCAGCAGTATGCGGAAGAGAATATCAAGCCGGTATTGGGACAGTTGAAGGGGATTTATAAAGTGGAACTGAATGGAGCTACACCTATGGAGTGGCAGTTGGAGTATGACAGTGACCAGCTTTCACGTTTGGGAATCACACTGCAGGCTGTGCAACGGGCCATTAACCGCCATTATGAAAAAGAGTTTCTGGGGATCTGTTCTATTGAAAAAGGTGCGGAGGGCAGAGAGTGGATCAGACTGGTACGTACATCTACTGAAAAAGAAATGGAATTTGAACCGGGAGCCATTCAACTGCAAGCCGAAGATGGAACGATGGTTACGCTGGATAAACTGATAAAGGTAAGGCATGTGGAAGAACGACCGCAAAGTTATTACCGGATAAACGGGCTGAATTCTGTCTACCTGTATATCACGGCCGAGGAAACTGCCAATCAATTAAATTTAAGTGGGGAAGTGAAGCACCTTATGGGTGAGTTGCAACAGAAGATGCCTCCGGGCTATGAGGTACATATCAGTTATGACGCTACGGAATATATTCAGAAAGAATTGGATAAGATTTATTTCCGTACCGGACTGACCGTATTGATTTTATTGCTGTTTGTAGCGTTGATAACACGAAATCTGCGTTATCTGTTCCTGATTGTGACCAGTCTGGCGGTTAATATATCTGTTGCCGTCATTCTTTATTATGCATTTGGTCTGGAAATGCAGCTTTATTCATTGGCGGGTATTACCATCTCATTGAATTTGGTGATAGATAATACGATAGTGATGACAGACCATATTCTGCATCGCCGCAATCTGAAGGCGTTTGTTTCTGTACTGGCGGCCACGCTGACTACTATCGGGGCATTGGTTATTATTTTCTTTCTGGATGAGAAGATCCGTCTGAACTTGCAGGATTTTGCAGCGGTGGTCATTATCAATCTGGCAGTATCTTTGTTTGTTGCATTATTCTTTGTTCCGTCCATGATTGATAAAATAGGTTTGGAGAAGAAAAAGAGAAGAAAAAGAAGACGTTTTCTGCTCAGACCCACTTTTATGAAACGGTTGACTGTCTATTTTACCCGTTTCTATCAAGGGGTGATTTATTATTTATGCCGTTTCAGGGTGATAGCTTGCCTATTATTGCTGCTGGGGTTCGGTCTGCCTGTATTTATGCTGCCCGAGAAGATGGAAGGAGAAGGTAAATGGGTGGAATATTATAATAAGGTATTTGATAATCCTACCTTCAAGGATAAGGTAAAGCCGGTAATCAACAAGGCTTTAGGTGGCAGCCTCCGTCTTTTTGCGGAAAAAGTATACGAGGGAAGTTATTTCAATCGTGATGAAGGTGAAGTGGTGCTTTCCGTTTATGCTACGTTGCCTAATGGCAGTACATTGGAGCAGATGAATGTGCTGATTAAGAGGATGGAAACTTATCTGAGCGATTTCAAGGAAATCAGGCAGTTTCAGACGTATATCTATAATGCGCGTCAGGCTAATATCCAGATTTATTTTACAAAAGAAAATCAGCGGAGCGGATTCCCGTATACTTTGAAAGCTAATATAATCAGTAAGGCACTGACTTTGGGAGGTGGTAGCTGGAGTGTATATGGTTTGCAGGATCAGGGCTTCAGTAACGATGTGCGTGAGAGTGCGGGAAGTTTCCGTGTGAAACTGTATGGATATAATTATGACGAACTTTCTTATTGGACAGAACAGCTGAAAGAGAAGTTGTTATTACACCGTCGTATTAAAGAGGTTACGGTAAATTCGGAGTTCTCTTGGTGGAAAGATGATTATAGCGAGTTCTATCTGGATTTGGACAGGTTGAGGATGGCGAAAGAGCATATTACAGCCACGCAGCTGTTCGCCGCTTTGCGCCCTGTTTTCGGAAGGGATATTTATTGTGGTAACGTGTTGTTTGATAGTCAGACGGAGCAATTGAAACTTTCATCGGTTCAGGGACAACGATATGATGTATGGGGATTGGTCAATATACCCTTTTTTATTGATGGCCGTTCTTATAAACTGGCTGATTTCGCTACTGTCCGGAAGGGACAGTCACCTCAGAAAGTCGCTAAAGAAAACCAGCAATACCGGCTTTGTCTGCAATATGAATATATCGGTTCTTCCGAACAAGGAAAAAAACTGTTGAAGAAAGACTTGGAAGAATTTAATAAGATATTGCCTATGGGATATACAGCCGAAAATGAGCAGGATTACTGGTCATGGAATAAGAAAGATAACAAGCAATACGCATTGCTGTTGATTGTAATCGCCATTATTTTCTTTACGACGGCTATTTTGTTTAATTCCTTGAAACAGCCTTTGGCTATCATTTTTGTTATTCCGATATCCTATATCGGCGTATTCCTTACGTTTTATCTTTTCGGACTGAATTTTGATCAGGGGGGATTTGCTTCTTTTGTATTACTTTGCGGTATTACAGTAAATGCCAGTATTTATATTCTAAATGAATATAATGCGATAAGAAAAAGGTATCCTCTGTTATTACCGGTACGTGCCTTCACCAAGGCATGGAATTCGAAAATTCTGCCTATCTTTCTGACGGTCGTTTCTACTATTCTGGGATTTATTCCTTTTATGGTGGGAGATGGAAAAGAGGCTTTCTGGTTCCCTTTGGCAGCAGGTACTATAGGCGGGTTAGTTATGTCTATACTTGGAATATTTTTGTTTTTGCCTATATTCTCATTGAAGAAACAAAAAAGATAATAAAGGTTTTACTTTTCTTTTTCAATAGAAGTGTTTACTTTTGTTGTTACAAAAAAACGTTGAATAAATATTATCTAATACTCGCTAATCATGTTGACTCAAATTATTAACGGCAAGATTTTTACTCCGCAAGGTTGGCTGGACGAAGGCTCTGTACTGATACGGGATAATAAAATATTGGAAGTGACTAACTGTGACCTGGCACTGATCGGTGCAAAATTGATTGATGCTAAAGGGATGTATATTGTACCCGGATATGTGTGTATGCATGCTCATGGCGGTGGTGGTCACGATTTTAATGAATGTACGGAAGAGGCGTTTCGCGCAGCTGTAAAAGCGCATCAGAAGCATGGGGCGACCAGTATTTTCCCAACTTTGTCTTCTTCTCCTTTTTCAGAAATCCGTAAGGCGGTAACTGTGTGCGAAACCTTGATGAACGAGAAGGACAGTCCTGTGTTGGGGTTGCATGTAGAAGGTCCTTATCTGAATCCGAAAAGAGCAGGTGAGCAGTTTGCCGGGAAATTGAAGAATCCTGATAAAGAGGAATATACTTCTTTATTGGAAAGTACTGACTGCATCAAGCGTTGGGACGCTTCACCTGAACTTCCGGGCGCGTTGGAATTTGCCCGCTATTTGAAATCAAAAGGTATATTAGTGGCTGTGTCACATACAGAATCGGAATACGAGGGGATAAAAGCTGCGTTTGAAGCTGGGTTTACTCATACTGCCCATTTCTATAACGGTATGCCGGGATTCCATAAATGTCGTGAATATAAATACGAAGGGACAGTGGAAAGTGTTTATCTGACAGACGGAATGACCATTGAATTGATTGCCGACGGTATCCATTTACCTGCTACTATTCTTCGGTTGGCTTATAAGTTGAAGGGAGTGGAAAAAACTTGTTTGGTTACGGATGCTTTGGCATATGCCGCCGCTGATGGAATGGAAATAACAGATCCTAATGTGATTATAGAAGATGGTGTATGCAAAATGGCTGATCATTCTTCATTGGCAGGTAGCATAGCAACCATGGATGTATTGGTACGGACAATGGTAAAAGCTGGTATTCCGCTGGCCGATGCCGTGCGGATGGCTTCTGAAACTCCGGCACGGATTATGGGAGTGGATGACCGGAAGGGGGCATTGCAGAAAGATATGGATGCCGATGTGTTGATTTTGGATAGAGAACTGAATATCCGGGCGGCTTGGGCTATGGGCAGGCTGGTGGAGGATACGAATACTTTGTTTTAAAATAGAAGATAAAGGGAGAATTAGTATCCTTATTGTGTGGACAAGATGCCTTGACTGTTTCGGAAAACAATCAAGGTATCTTTTTTTCGGGTTTAACTCGTCATTATCAAGAGGATTTGCTACATTTGCAACTTGTTAAAATGAGAACCAAATAATAAAAAACGATATGAACGGAGATTTTAGAGAGGATTTGAAGAGAGCCTGTGAAGTGATGCAGAAGGGAGGAGTGATTCTTTATCCTACTGATACTATTTGGGGAATAGGTTGTGATGCAACTAATCCGGAGGCGGTGAAACGAGTTTATGATATAAAGAAGCGTGCTGACAGTAAGGCGATGCTTGTATTGGTGGACAGTACGGTAAAAGTAAATTTTTATGTTAGTGATGTACCTGCGGTAGCTTGGGATTTGATTGAGTTTACCACAAAACCATTGACTATTATTTATGATGGGGCACGTAATCTGGCTGAGAATTTGCTGGCTGAGGACGGCAGTGTAGGTATTCGTGTTACGGCTGAGGAATTCTCCAAACAACTTTGTTTCCGGTTTCGTAAAGCTATTGTGTCGACTTCTGCCAATATCAGCGGTCAGCCTTCACCTGCCAACTTCAGTGAAATCAGTGAAGAAGTAAAACAAGCTGTAGACTATATTGTGGAGTATAGACAAGATGAAGTGGGGCATCCCAAACCATCCAGCATTATCAAACTGGGTAAAGGGGGAGAAGTGAAGATTATTAGAGAGTAAAAAAAGGAATGGACGCAATTATAGACGAAAATAAGAAAAGTTGGTTACAGCGCTTTATCTTATGGCGCGAAAAGAAGATAAAAGAGAAACACTTTATTCTTATATTAAGTTTTCTTGCTGGTATTTTTACGGCATTGGCCGCATGGTTTCTGAAGTTTCTAGTAGAATGGATCAAGGAATTTCTGACTGAAAATTTTGATTCTACAGGAGTCAACTGGTTGTATTTGGTGTATCCGGTTTTTGGTATTTTTCTTACCGGATTGTTCATTCGTTATATTGTGAAAGATGACATCAGTCATGGGGTGACGAAAATATTATATGCCATATCCCGTCGCCAAAGCCGCATCAAGCGGCATAATACATGGTCGTCTGTGATAGCCAGTGCCATTACTATCGGTTTTGGTGGTTCCGTAGGTGCAGAGGCTCCGATTGTGCTGACCGGATCGGCTATCGGTTCTAATTTGGGAAGTGTATTCAAGATGGAGCATAAGACCCTGATGCTGTTGGTGGGGTGTGGTGCGGCAGGTGCTGTGGCCGGTATTTTTAAGGCTCCTATTGCAGGCTTGGTTTTTACTTTGGAAGTCTTGATGATTGATCTGACGATGGCATCATTGTTGCCTCTTCTTGTTTCCTGTGTCACGGCAGCTACTGTTTCTTATATTCTTACCGGTCCCGATGCCATGTTCAAGTTCCATATGGATGAACCGTTTCTGATGGAGCGCATTCCTTCGGCAATTCTGTTAGGCATTGCGTGCGGATTGGTTTCTTTGTATTTTACGCGGGCTATGAATTCTGTGGAGAATATATTTCGTCGATATAGTAATCCGTATATCAAGCTGGCTATAGGCGGTGCAATGCTGAGCATATTGATTTTCTTGTTTCCTCCATTGTATGGTGAAGGATATGATACTATTAATTTATTGCTGAATGGCGTAACCAATCATGACTGGAATACAGTAATGAATAACTCTATCTTTTATGGGTTCGATAATTTGTTACTCGTTTATTTGGCCATGATTGTACTTTTCAAAGTCTTTGCTTCCAGTGCAACGAATGGCGGTGGTGGTTGCGGGGGAATTTTTGCTCCCAGTTTGTTCTTGGGGTGTATCACCGGGTTTATCTTCGCTCATTTCTGTAATGAACTGCATGTAGGTCCTTATATCCCGGAGAAAAATTTTGCCTTGTTGGGAATGGCGGGATTGATGTCGGGAGTAATGCATGCTCCGCTGACTGGTATTTTTCTGATTGCAGAACTGACTGGCGGGTATGATTTGTTCCTTCCGCTGATGATGGTATCTGTCAGCTCTTATCTTACCATTATGATATTCGAGCCGCATAGTATTTATTCTATGCGTTTGGCTAAGAAAGGTGAATTGATAACGCATCATAAAGACAAGGCCGTATTGACTCTGATGAATATTGACAGTGTGGTTGAAACTGATTTTGAGAAAGTGCGTCCTGATATGGATTTAGGTGAAATGGTTAAAGTCATTTCGCAGGCTAAACGCAATTTGTTTCCGGTAGTGGATGTCAATGGAGAACTTTTGGGCATTGTGGTATTGGATGATATCCGTAATATTATGTTCCGTCAGGAATTATACCATCGTTTCAAGGTGGAAAAATTTATGATTTCTCCTCCGGCACGGATCAATGTTACTGATTCAATGGAAGAAGTGATGAAGAAGTTTGATGATACAAAGGCCTGGAACCTGCCTGTGATTAATGAAGAGGGAAAATACAAAGGGTTTGTTTCCAAGTCCAAAATATTTAATTCGTACCGGCAGGTGTTGGTTGATTTCTCTGAAGATTAAATAATGTAAGTATATGGAAAAGAAAGATTTGCGGATCGTATATATGGGTACTCCCGATTTTGCGGTGGAGAGCCTGAAAAGATTGGTTGAAGGAGGCTATAATGTAGTAGGTGTGATAACTATGCCCGACAAACCGATGGGACGACATGGCAGTGTGCTGCAACCTAGTCCGGTGAAAGAATATGCTGTTTCTCAAGGTCTGAGGATACTTCAGCCGGAGAAATTGAAGGATGAGGCTTTTATAGAGGAACTCCGGTCTTTACAAGCCGATTTACAAATTGTAGTTGCTTTCCGTATGCTTCCCGAAATAGTATGGAATATGCCGCGTTTGGGCACATTTAACTTGCATGCATCTTTATTACCTCAATATAGAGGAGCTGCTCCTATAAATTGGGCGGTGATAAACGGAGATACGGAAACTGGTATTACGACTTTTTTCTTGAAACATGAGATAGATACCGGTGAGATTATCCAACAGGTGCGCGTTCCTATTGCTGATACGGATAATGTGGAAATAGTACATGATAAGCTGATGTATTTGGGGGGAGATTTGGTTTTGGAAACCGTGGATGCTATTTTGAATGGAAGTGTGAAACCTGTTCCTCAGGAAAGTTTGATCCGGCAGGAAACGGAGTTGCGTCCGGCACCGAAAATATTTAAAGAGACTTGCCGTATAGACTGGAATAAAGGTGTGAAGCAGATTTATGACTTTATTCGCGGGCTGTCTCCTTATCCGGCTGCATGGACCGAACTGTGTGTGGCTGATGGAACACGTCAGGTTTTAAAAATATATGAAACGGAGAAAGTTTTTGCTTCACATGAGATGAATATAGGCGATATCCGTACGGATATGAAGACCTATTTTCAGGTGGCTGTAAAAGATGGTTTTATTAATGTGCTTACTTTGCAGCTGGCAGGAAAGAAACGTATGAATGTGGCTGATTTTTTGAGAGGCTACAGAACTTCGGATAATAATAAGGTGGAATAAATGATAAAGGCTGTATCGAAAGATTTTCGGATACAGCCTTTTCGTTACAATAAGACAAGGAGTTGTTAAGAATCATTTAGTTTTTGTGTTGGATATACCTTTCTGTATGAACGGAAAGTTTGTAGATTTACTTTTATTATAACTTACTGTAACGGTTTCTTCGCCATTGTTAATGGTATTCATTTTTATTTTAAATCCTTGTAGCTTACCCTCTTTATATCCGGGAACATCCAATAAAGGGAAGGATACATAACCGGAACTCGGATATTCCTGTCTGTCACCTTCGGCATTGTGGCGTAATTCTACGGCCATATATCCGTTTGCGTCAGGAACAGTTCCTTCTGTGGCTACAAGGCTGATCCGATGTTTGATATTAGAGTTGAAACCTAATATTTGGAACATAAGGGTCAGGTGTGTCTTACCCATAATGGGAGTGATGAGGTTGATTCCATCATGTCCGTAAATATCTTCATCGTTTTCTTTTAGTGTATCCATTGGTTTGGTTAAGATCTTCTGCAAGTAATCTATAGAAATAAAAGGTCCTTTCTTACTTGCATCTCCGGTCGGATTGGCTGCATTTATATAGGTATAAAAAATACGTTGTCCCGGATTATTTGTTTCAAAACGTGTTAATTTATCGGGATTCACTACGTATGCGATTCCATCATTATCGCTTTCTATCACTGCTTCACCGGGTACTTCACTGGGAGTTACTACGGTTGCTAAAGCGGCGTTAAAAGGCATTTCTGCTTGTATGTCGTAGATGTCATCATCATAGTCATTCAGGCAAGACTGAGTAAATGGAATCAGCATTACCATAATTATTACAAGAACTGTCGCTTTATATTTTCTCATATTTTCTGTTTCTAGAATTGTTTCTATGGCTTAAATGCGAAGATAGTAAGTTTACTGCTTGTAAAAATGTTAAATCTGCTTAAGCAAAAATTTTATTCTTCCGGATGCAGTATTTTTGCAGTCTTATCATTTATCCAATAAAGAAGTGTCACAAACAATGAATGAAACAGAATTGGTGGAACGTTGCGGCAAGGGTGATAACCTTGCACGCAAGCAATTGTATGAGCGTTATGCCGGGCAATTGATGGCCGTTTGTGTTCGTTATACAGGTGATAGGGAAGTGGCACAGGATGTCTTACATGATGGATTTTTGAATATATTTCGTTCATTCAGTCAGTTTACTTATAAAGGAGAGGGGTCATTGAAAGCATGGCTGACACGTATTATGGTAAATGAAGCACTGGGCTATCTTCGCAAGAAAGCTTCTACAAATCAGGAAGTGATAGTCGAAGAGTTGCCCGATGTGATAGATGGAGATGAGGATGATTTTGAGCAAATACCCCAATCTGTTTTAATGCAATTCATTAAAGAGCTTCCGGATGGATATAGAACGGTCTTTAATTTATATGTATTAGAAGAAAAGGGACATAAGGAGATTGCTGAAATGCTAGGAATTACAGAACATACTTCATCATCTCAATTATACAGAGCCAAAACCTTATTGATGAAAAAAATAAATGATTATAGAAAGAGGATATAGGAATGAAAGAAAAAGATAAATGGATAAAAAATTTCCGCACCCGGATGGAGGGCTATTCGGAACCGGCTCCTGCTGATCTTTGGGAACAGTTGGAAAAGGAACTGGATACGGTTCCGAAAGTAATTCCGATGTGGCGCCGCTGGCAGGCTGTAGCAGCTGTTGCCTTGTTAGTGGTTGTGTCTTCATTGACCGTATGGTTTTGGCAGTCACCTTCTGCAAACTATTTGGAGAAACAGTCGGCAGAGTTGAATGTAATGCACGAACCCGATGAGTTGGCGCCGGGATCAATCACTCCTGAGCAACCTATGGCCTTGGTAGTTCCTGCTGCCCGCTCTGGGAAAAAACAACATGTAAAAGTTGGTGGGGTTGCTAAGGCAGAGGCATTGGCTGCCGAACAGGAGGTTTTGCTAAATAAAGAGGTGGAAGAGATACAAATAGAGGAAAATTATATTGAAGAGCAGAAAGAGGAATCTGTTATAGTGGAACAAAAACAGCAGAAACAGGCCGGCAGATCTTCCTATTCGGCTGCCAAAACGAATTACGCTTACGTGGCTCCTCATAGAAAGAAGGACAGAAACTGGTCGGTAGGACTTTCTACCGGTAATGGAACCTTTTCATCCTCGACTAGTATGGATGGATATTTGCCTTTGCCTAATGGCACAAGGAATGCAACAATGAATAGCGCTTATGGAGTGGAAACAAGGGCTGAAATTGATAAGCTGGTTCAGTTCAATAACTTGTCGGAAGGAAAGGATGCGCAGTCTGATATAAAATATCGTATGCCTGTTACTTTTGGAGCTTCCCTTCGTTTTGATTTAAGTGATGATTGGGCTGTAGAAACCGGGGTGACTTATACCCAGCTTTCATCCGCAACACGTTCGGGAACCGAAAAAAACAATTATGGTTGGGAAGAGAAACTGCATTATGTGGGTATTCCTCTGAAAGTGAACCGGAATATATGGAGTAACAAGCGGTTTGAAGTGTATGCCTCGGCAGGTGGAGCGGTAGAAAAATGTGTGTCTGGAAAGCGGAGCATTATCGGCAGTGTTTCTACATCAAATGCAGGAAAAGATGAACAGTTTTCGGGAGGGGAGGAAAATGTCAAAGTGAAACCTTTGCAATGGTCTTTGTCCGCAGCGGCAGGTGCGCAGTTTAAGATTACGGAGAAATTGGGTATTTATGCGGAGCCGGGAGTTGTTTATTACTTTGATGACGGCAGTAATGTAAATACGATTCGCAAGGAACATCCTTTTAATTTTAATATACAGTTGGGTGTGCGGTTTACTTTGCCGAAATAAAATGAACTTTTTCACTGTTCTTATATAAAATATGGTTATCTTTGTTCTGTATAAAAAGAATAAGAACAGTGAACCATGAATAGACCTCTGATATCCCCTTCTTTGTTGTCTGCCAATTTTGCTAATCTACAGGCAGATATAGAACAAATAAATCGTAGTGATGCCGACTGGCTGCATATTGATATAATGGATGGTGTGTTTGTACCGAATATTTCTTTTGGTTTTCCTGTATTGAAATATGTAGCCGAGTTGTCTGAAAAACCTTTGGATGTACATTTGATGATTGTTAATCCTGAGAAATTCATTAAAGAAGTGAAAGATTTGGGAACAATGATGATGAATGTGCATTATGAAGCCTGTGTACACTTGCATAGAGTGGTGCAACAGATAAAGGATGCCGGAATGAAAGCGGCTGTCACATTGAATCCTTCTACTCCTGTAGCTATGTTGGCCGATATTATCCGTGACGTGGATATGGTGTTGCTGATGAGTGTGAATCCCGGTTTTGGTGGTCAGAAATTTATTGTACATACCCTGGATAAGGTGAGGGAATTACGTGAATTGATAACGAATACAGGTTCGCAGGCATTGATAGAGGTTGACGGGGGAGTGAACCTGGAAACCGGCAGACAGCTTGTAGAGGCTGGAGCGGACGTGCTGGTGGCAGGAAATGCTGTGTTCAAAGCTCCTGATATGTCAGACATGATACATCGGTTGAAATCTCTTTGAGCTTAAAACCAAAGTGCGAAATATAGCGGCTGTAAAGCCTTGTTCCATGTTCCGGTTGACTATACCTCTAGTCGCCGGAATTTTTGTATCCGATCATTTTTTTCAAGGCGCCTTGCCTGTGCTTGTTTCTGGCACGGGAATATTGGGGTGCTTGATTGGCTTGATTGTATTGATGAAATGGCAAGGCTACCTTTCCCGATGGTTATTTGGAGGCATGGTTTTTATGTTTCTATTTTGTGTAGGGGCATTGTTGCTACAGCAAAAATGGCAACGGGTGGACTATGAATGGTCATCAGGGAAGAATATGTATCAAGGGGTGATAGTGGATGTTCCGCAAGAAAAGGCAAAAACATATCTCTGTAAATTGCGGATAGATAAAGAAATGTCTGAGAGGGGGATGGTTCCTGTTAATCGTATGATACTAGTCTATATTATGAAAGATAGTCTTTCTGTAAATTTACGATGTGGAGACCATTTGAACTTTTATACACGTATCTCGACTCCTGAAAGAGAGGTGATTCCGGGAGAATTTGATTATGCGGCTTATCTTTTCAGACAGCAAATTAGCGGAACGGCCGTAATCTTTCCGGGGTATTGGCAATGGACAGGCAAGAAATCGGCATTGACATGGAAACAGCGGGCAGGTGTATGGAGAGAGAAAATACTGGACAGTTATCGGAAGTGGGGATTCTCGGGAGATGAATTTGCCGTATTGTCGGCTTTGACTGTTGGCTATAAAGAGGAACTGAGTGAGGATTTACGTGAAACTTATCAAGTGGCGGGAGTGAGCCATATCTTGGCTTTGTCAGGAATGCATATAGCTGTTTTGTGGGGATTATTGTGTTGGATATTGCGTCCGCTGGATAGAAGTTGCCTGCTGCGATGGGTAAAGTGTGGCATTATTGTGTTGTTGTTATGGACATTTGCTTTTTTAGTGGGCTTGCCTCCCTCGGTTATACGGGCGGTGGTGATGTGTATGTTAATGACAGCGGCGCGTGCGGCAGGAGAACGGACTTTGTCATTGAATACCTTGTCTGTAGCGGCATTCTTTATGCTGCTTTACAATCCTTTTTATCTTTTTGATACCGGGTTCCAGTTGTCATTTCTGGCTGTACTTTCAATTTTGTTTATTTATCCTGTCATTTCCCGGTGTTGGCGGGTGCGTCACCCTGTACCTCGTTATATTTGGGGGATAGTGGCAGTTTCGCTGGCGGCACAGTTAGGGACAGCTCCCGTGGTTATTTATAAATTCGCTTATTTTCCTGTTTATTTTTTACCGGCCAATCTGATAGTGGCACCTTTAGTGCTTGTTATAATTTATGGAACGGTAGCAAGTTTTGTCTTGTCTCCTTTTACGGTATTGCATATATGGGTGGTAAAAGGATTGAACGGGGTGTTGCGGTTGCTGAATGACAGTATGCAATGGGTGGGGGATTTGCCTGTATCACATTCCGGCGATATACATTTGTCTTTGCTTCAGGTTGGTATTCTTTATGTATTATTGTTTGTGGTATTATCTTATCTGTTATCTCCTTCACGGAAATCGTTGATTACTGTTTTGTGTGGAATCAATCTTTTTATAGGATTTTCAGGTTGTCTATATTATATGAAAGAGGAGTCTTTTCAGTTAATCCTGGCCCATTCGCAAGTAAAAGTTTCCCCTCAAAAAGATGTTTGGCAACAGGATAGCATTTATCATTATAAAGGTATGAATATATGTGTTTTGGTGGATAACCGCTGGCGGAGCAGATCGGTTGATAGTTTGTTGGATATTGATTATATGTACTTGTGTAAAGGTTTTAAAGGAAAAATTGCCCCATTACAAAAAATATTTAAAATAAGGAAGGTCATACTGGATGCTTCGCTCGGTGGGTATAGATTGAATTTGTTAAAGGACGAGTGTAGAGGTTTGGGATTGGATTATATTGATATGTCTCCGAAAGGTTCTTACCGTATTCTTCTGTGAATAAAGAATTAATTTGTAAATTTGCCATTTCAAAAGAAAAAGATTGAATATGTTATCAAAAGTAATTGCACAGGCTAATATAGACCATGCCGAAAAATGGTTTGAAAGAGCTGATAAAATAGTTATTGTTACCCATGTGTCACCGGATGGTGATGCCATTGGCTCCTCGTTAGGATTATGGCATTTCTTGGAATCACAGGAAAAGACGGTGAATGTCATTGTTCCCAATGCTTTTCCGGATTTTCTGAGATGGATGCCGGGAGCCAAGGATATAATCCGGTACGATAAATATACTGAATTTGCCAATAAGCTGCTGAATGAGGCGGATGTGATCTGCTGTCTGGATTTCAATGCATTGTCTCGTATTGATGCGATGGCGGATGCTGTGGCTCAGTCGCCGGCACGCAAAATGATGATTGACCATCACCTTAATCCGGAAGCCTTTTGTAGAATCATTATTTCTCATCCTGAAATATCTTCTACATCGGAATTGGTTTTCCGGTTGATATGCCGTCTGGGGTATTTTGAGGATATCACCAAGGAAGGTGCTGAATGTATTTATACGGGGATGATGACCGATACAGGTGGCTTTACTTATAATTCTAATGACCGTGAGATTTATTTCATTATCAGCGAACTGCTTTCGAAAGGCATTGATAAGGATGAGATTTATCGTAAAGTTTATAATACGTATTCTGAAGGGCGTTTACGCCTGATGGGATATGTGCTGTACGACAAGATGCAAGTATTTCCTCAGTTCAATTCGGCATTGGTTTGGCTGACAAAAGAGGAGCAAAGTAAATTCCAGTATGTAAAAGGAGATACGGAAGGGTTTGTGAATATTCCACTTTCCATAAAGAATATTATTTTCTCCGTATTCTTGCGTGAGGATACGGAAAAGAATATGATAAAGGTATCTCTGCGTTCTGTAGGTGCTTTCCCTTGTAATAAAGTGGCTGCCGAATTTTTTAATGGAGGTGGTCATCTGAATGCATCCGGTGGGGAGTTTTATGGAACAATGGATGAAGCCATCGATCTGTTTAAACAGGCTTTGGTGAAGTACGAGGAACTGCGTAAGCTTCCAAAATTGGCGTATTGACTAGCATGTTTCTTTCCCATACCTTCGTG
>ENA-OOWO01000022-OOWO01000022.1-human-gut-metagenome-genome-assembly--contig:-NODE-22-length-84174-cov-13.977389_pt1 | contig 84174 bp, 81 predicted proteins | sample MGYA00241579_ERZ501327 | MGnify/ENA primary metagenome ERZ501327 (study PRJEB25962, sample SAMEA2042836) | human gut metagenome | biome: human gut; feature: human-associated habitat; material: faeces...
CTGGTTTATCAGTTTTATCTGTATCTGGTTTATCAGTTTTATCTGTATCTGGTTTATCAGTTTTATCTGTATCTGGTTTTGGATTCTCTGATCCATCTGTGATTCTCCAAAGCTGAGCACCCCAGAATGGATTAGCCATGCCAAGGAATAAACCATTATCAGTAGGAATAAATGCACGTCCACCATGGTTATACTTATCATTAAATCCATTACGAGTTAATGCATCAAAGTGAACACCATCAGATGAAACCAATACATCACATCCTGCTTCCTGTTTAGACACAATCTGACTGCATCCATAATAGTATACAAAGTTTTCTACTGTACTATTCAAGATAATATCATCAATCTGTTTTTCAAGTTCTGGATTAATTTCATGTAATAATGGTTTAACAAATTTCTTATAGTTTTCAATGAGTTCATCATATACTTCAACAATATCTTGATCTGTTGTCTCCTTCTACGATATCTTTCATATCTTCTAGCTGATCCATCATTTCATCTACTGATTCATCTTCAGATGCAACTGCAACTCCAGAAGGATCCTTCTTTAAGCTTTCAAGAAGGTCTTCTACATAATCCATCTTCTTCTTGAATTCTTCAGGTGTCATTTCTGAAAGACTACCATCAGTGAGCTGTGTAAATCCTTTAGCAAGTGTAGTGATATCAAATGTACCAATAACAAGTTTATTGTTGTATTCAGAGAATCTCCATAGATACTGCGTAGAAGCAGCTCCAAATCCATCATCATTGATTAGTTCAATGTTTCCATTTTTATCCATGCGGTTCAAGCAGGCAGGATTCTTTAAATCCTCATAAAGTAAGTGGAAGTCTGCTTTATTACCAATTTCAGCTAAGTCAAGCATTGGGTCGTTATACCCACCAATATAAAGATGATCCTTATATGTGTAAAGATTACCAGCACATGACTGTTTCTTACCTAGACCAAATTCATATTTAGCTCCTTTAGATGTATCACCAATGATTGGAGTCCATTTCCACGAACCATCCTTTTGTGGATCACCACGATAGACTGCAAAGCCCTGCTTATGAGTCACACCAGTTGTTGCATCTGTCTTACCTGTAACCATAGATACATAAAGAGAACCATTGAATTCCGCAAGATCCCATAATCCACCACCATTGATGCTATCACGAATCCAGCATGCTGGTAGATTATCAAATGTTTCCTGGTTTGCAATGACCTTCCAGCTATCTACATTTTCAGGATCATCTGTTTCAAGAAGGCGTGCACCTTGCATTCTTGGATTATCATCCTTATAACGTACATCCTTCTTTGCGATTGCCTTAATCGCATTCTGATAAGCCTGTGGAAGCTGTGAACCATTTTCAAACATATGATCAGGATCAGCGCCATCAGTCGCAAGAGAAACGAGTAGTTTACCATTCATCACTGTTAAACCGCGAATACCATTTGAAAAAGCTGAGTTTTCTGCAGTCTTCTGCATAACAACCTTTGTTGCTTTTGTCTTAGGATCAATCTGTAATAAACGAGATGTAGGATAACCAGCACATGCAAAATATAATTTACCTTTGTATTCTATAGCCATTCTATATCCGTTCCAGTTAACGAATGCTGAACTTTCTTTTTCAACATAAACTAATTCTGTTTCATAAGTATACTTATTGACACGCATAATACATGGTGTCCCTTTTGTAGAAGTTGCTCCATCTGGGAAGTTTCCATCATACATCACATTCAAGATGTTTGTCGCAACTGTTCCTGCCTTCTGACCAGGATTCTTATCTCCTCTTTTTTCAAAAAGAGATGTGAGGTTATTTTTCAAATTTCTGTAATAAATACCTGAGATTGGATTCCAGCAAGTACCTAAATATATATAGTTGCCATATTCAACACTTGACCATATATAACTCTGATTACGATTGCTTTCTTCACCCATCACCTCAAAAGGAAGAATACCATCACTCTGTCCAGACCCTCTATCTGGATGAGATACTTTAGCGATTGTATAACCGTCTTTTGAGATATTGTTCGCATTTCCATCTAGTCCTGATGCACCAGAGAAACCTGCTGCTAAGCAGGATACTGAAAGGACTGCTGATAATGCAAGTTTAAAAAACTTATTCCTCATTTCTTTACCCTCCGTTTCTTATGCACTACCCAAAAAGATTATACCTTAATAACATATATTTGTAATCGCTATCACTGTTACATATCGTGTCATTTGTGACATATAATATTTTTAATCGAACTATTAAAAAAAAGCCAGTAACGATTGCGCTACTGACAAATATCTAGTTCTTTCTTGAAGTCATCTTATGGCCTGAATAGATGGACATAATCATACAGAGAAGAGCAATCAAGCCAAATCCTGCATGAACCATCTTATTCATATGTCCTGTTAAGAAAGTACAGATCATGGTGATAAGTGCGCCAATAGACCAATATTTATGTGCTTTCATTCAATTCTCCTTAATTAGTTTACGCTAACTAAGATAACATATATTAAATGAGATGTAAATATATCATTTCAATAGATATTTAATAATCATTCCTAATCCAAATAATGATTCTACAATAGATAATAAAAGCATACCCCCTGAGATGAACTGAGGTTCTGTAACATGTGATAGAGCCTGCATTGAAACACCCATACTAATCATTATAATTCCATACAACATGAATTTCTGATTTTCTAGTTGTTGAATTCTTCTTAGCAGATCTATAAGCTGTTTTTCATTCATTGAATTGTATGATGCCTGCCCTTCTAAAAGTTCAGAAACCGTTACATCCAATGCCTCGCACAATGGATTAATAAGAGAATAATCAGGCATTGATTTTCCTGTTTCCCATTTAGAGATTGCCTTATTAGAGATATTGAGTATTTCTGCTAGTTGCCCCTGAGTAAGATTTTTTTCTTTTCTTTTTAGAGCTATGAATTGTCCTACGATGATTTGATTCATTTTTTTCTTCCTTTCATAGTATTATCATACTGTTTTTATGAATAAAATAAATCCCCTTATCAGAGAATGATCTGAACACCAAAACCAGCAATAATTAATGACTGACCAATACTAGCAAAAATTCTTGGAAGTACTGATACCTTCTCACGTTCTTCTGGATCAGAAGTTGAATTAGGAATAACTGACCAATAAGGAATATCCATAATTGTATAAGTCACACCCCCAAAAAACATAGATCACTGATGCAAAGATACAAAGATTAACACCTGTAAGATGGAAATCTGTAAATACGATAACGAATACAAATGCATTGATTAAAGTACCGATAACTAACCAAGGAATAAATTTACCATAACGACTTCTTGTGTTATCAACAAGCATACACATAAATAAATCATTAAATGCATCCCAGATCTTCGCAACGAAGAACATTGTACAAATGAAAGCTGGTGCAACCTTAATAATATCTGTGAAATAAATCATTGAGAATGTGGCAATCATACCATAAATTAAATCTTTACCCAACGCCCCAAATGCGAATGAGTATTTGACTCTACCAGGGATTTTACCTTGGTAAACGACACTACTTTTACTGTTGTTTTCCATAAATTTTTCTCCTCTTAAATCTATATCTTGTGTGTACATCACTTTTTCTGTACCTAAATGATACCGCTTTAATTCAAATATGAACATCTGATAATCTATTCAGAAAATATGAATTTCTATTTTGTCAGAAAATTATCATAATAGTTTTTCTTAGTTTTTACAGTTTCTGAAACGCAAAAAAGACAGCCGATTTCTCGACTGCCTTCTCAATTCATATCTTAGTTATACTATGATACTTTCTTTCTCTTAAGTAATACGAATAATGCAATACCACTTACTGCAAGTAATGCAATGACTCCAGTTACGTTTGTAGAATCGCCTGTCTTAGGAGTAACTACTGTAGTTTTATCCTTGCTTGGAGCAGGAGCTTTTTCTTTTACTGTAACCTTAATAGTCTTAGTACGTGTTGCACCATCGCTGTCTGTTACTTTGTATGTAACTTCATATTCGCCAGCTTTCTTAGTATCTACAGTATTCTTAACAACTTCAATCTTATCAGTTAGATCACCATCTTCAGCATCTTTTGCAGTGACACCAGCCTTAGGATCAAATGTATCACCCACTGTAATTGTCTTATCAGCTGCATCGATTGTAGGAGCTTCATTTAATACTTCCATCTTTGGATTAACTGTAACTGTAATGCTCTTAGTAAATGATGCGCCCTCAGAATCTGTTACCTTGTAAGTAACTTCATACTTACCAGCCACATCAGTTTTAACATCATTCTTTTCAACTACAATCTTAGTAGTTAAATTACCATCTTCAGCATCTGTTGCAGTGACACCATCCATAGGATCAAATGTATCACCTACTGTGATTGTCTTATCAGTTGCATGAATCACTGGTGCTTCGTTCAATACTTCCATCTTTGGATTAACTGTAACAATAATAGTTTTTCTGCGTGTTGCACCCTGATTATCTGTTACTTTATATGTTACTTCATACTTACCAGCAACATCAGTTTTAACATCATTCTTTTCAACTTTAATCTGAATAGTTAAATTACCATCTTCAGCATCTACTGCTGTGACATCTGCCATAGGATCAAATGTATCACCTACTGTGATTGTCTTATCAGTTGCATTAATCACTGGTGCTGAATTAATTGGAGCCCAGTTCATATCCCAAGTTGCATTATAAATAATGTTCTTTGTAACCTTTTCTTCTACTGCAGGTGACCATCCCTTGAATGTATAACCTGCTCTTGTAGGTGTTTCACCAAATTGAGGTGTTGGACTACCTACTACTTCGTTAAATACCTTATCTTCAAATACAACTTCATCATCTACACCATCAGTATAAGTAACTGTATAACGAGTCTTAATTCCTGTTGCACCTGGAACTGGGAATTTAACTTTATTTCCATCAGGCATAGCAATATATGTTTTACCATTTAATGGATAAAGTTTTCCTTCTACAAATTCAGGATGATCAGCATCTAATGTAACAAAGTATTCTAACTCATAAGTATAATAAGTCTGAGTACCTTCTGTTGTAGTCGTTGCATTTGCAAGTTTCCACTTAAAGCCACTTGCATCCGGCTGTACAGTTGGAGGTAATTGACTTACTGATACAAATGGAGCTGCTCCATCAAATACTTCTAGGTCTTTACCAGTAATACCAGTTGTAACACTTTCAGAAATAGCCTTAAATACTTTAGTTAAGTCATCAGTTTCACTTGAATCATATGCTTTATCACGACTTGTTGCGATACTGCCTTTTAAGAATTCAGAAACTGTAGGGCCATCTCTATATGTTATATCTCTGGCTGCGCCATAACACACTGTATAAACTGTAGATTGGTCTCTGAGAAACTTAGCATCTGCAGATGTTGCTTCAACATTTTTTTCAGAACACTCTTGACCATTACCATATACATGGTATGTTATGCCACCAATTTCGATGTGTGTATGTAAAAAAGACCAAAATTCATCATCACAAGTTCCTAAATAGTAAGTTGGTTTTCCATCAGTTAATACTACTGTATTTCTGTTGCCTTTTTGAATTTCTTTCACGTCATCTTTTAAGAATAAAGATGTAGCTTGTTTAATACCAGCATCTAGGTTTGTTCCACCACGAGCTTTTAGATTGTTAATTGCTTCAAATGCTTTGTTTTTACCTTTAGTAGAAGAAACATCAGTCCAATTTAACGGTACTTTAACATCAGTTGCAAAATCAACAACCGCAAGATAACGTCCAACATTTTCTTTATCGCCAGCATATGACTTCACAAACTCTTTTGCTGCTGCTCTTAAATTTCTAATACGGTTGCCATCCATACTATTTGAAGTATCCACTACAAGAACTGTCGCTGACTTCTTGGTAAATGTTTCAACATTCTGTTTAGTAACAACCTTTAACTTCATCTTATAATTGTTGTTACCAAGTGCTTCAGCTGTTTTATCAACTGAATGAATACCTTCTGGCAGGGTCTGATCTAATTCACCTTGAACCTACTGACCAGAATCGTTATAATAACCGTTCGTCACTGCGTTATCAGCATTCGCATTTATAGGTGCTAATGAGACACTCATCATCAATGCTACTGCATAACTCGTGAATTTCTTAACATTCATAGTTCTTTCCCCTTTCTTCAATTTTTAATTATTCGTTTACAATTGTATAAACACAATCACATGAAGGGCACTTTTTAATATCTGACAATCTAGATAGTTTGTTATTAGCAAAAATAAGTTATTCTATAACATTCATATCATAAGTTTTATATTTATGTTTCGCATCTCACCAGTTAAAGTATTTATCATTTCAAGTTAATATGTTTTAAAAAACTTAATCTCATTATCTTAGTCATTCATATTAAATTTAAAATGTTCCTCTTTAACCTTTAGAGCTTTTTTGCCACTTTATCATATCAATAATTATAGAAATAAGAGAGCATAGTAATATATGATTCAGCTGTGCACTTATGCAATTGATAACACAATCATTTGCAAACAATCACATACAATAGACGATTAAAAAAAATTTATTCCTCCTTCCTTTATATACCATTTTCAAAATAATGCTTTTTTAATTGCCTATTACTTTCTACAAATATAATAAACGATAGCGGTTACATTTTCAATCCTAATTACCCTACAGACTGTAACATATTTAGGAATTTGTGACATGTAATAATTAAATATAATGTTTATTTGTAGGAATATTACAAATATGTAAGTGTATACGCTTACATATAATATTTACATAATACTGTATTTGTAAGCATTTAAGGATAAAATACTATATAACAGATAGAAATAGAGTTTCTTGAATGCAGAGATATGCTTTAACAAAAAAAGTGACAGTGCAATATACATTTTGTATTTCTTGCCTGTCACTTTTTTGACTTTTACACTTTATCTTTAATTGTCTTCTCTACTTCAATAATACGTCTACCAATTCTCTTTGTTTCTATTTTTTTATAAGCATCTAAACAAGGAATAAATTCCTTATTCCCTTCTTCCTCAATAATATCAAGTATACGTAAAATAACCTTTCTATTTACTTTGATCAGCTTATAAATGACACGAGGATTATTTTCTTTTACATCTAAACAGAACTGTTGATACAATTCCTGAGCATATGTTTCCTTCTCTATCTCCCATCCTTCATCAGAAAATACCAGCAATGGAAGACGTCCATCATATTTAATTCGAAGATAATCCTCATCAATCATCCAATCAATATAATGCATAATATCAGCTAATTTCATATCATGATAATATCCATAAGCAGGACACTCATTTAGTTTAAGTTCTAGTACCTTCTTATCCTTAGAACCTTTTAATATCTTAGCAAGCATATTTCTTCCTGCTTTCATAATACACATATCAGCTGCTCTCAAGATCATCTTGATATCTTCTGGAGATAATTCTTTTGCATTACCTGTATCAAGAACGACAGGTATTCTATTAACTCTTCTACTCATTGGTTATTTCCTCGCTTTCATATATAAATTTTAATACCACTCTGTTTATCATTCAACATAAAAGCTCTGTAAAGAGAATTACGATACAATTATCATATGCTTTGCACAAAGTCCATTTATCATTACAGGGAGCAGAAGTTAATTGTCATTTTTGAGATAACCATTTTGTTTACATATCATTCTAAATTAATTGTAAATTTCAAGATTGTATTATTATATCACATTGCCTATAATAAAGTAGAAAATAGGAGATATCAGTATGCCCACTTCAAGTATTACTCATAATTTTGTTATATCAAAGCCAGATAGTGTAAAGCGTTTTGTAGATGCAATTGATGAAGCCGAGCGTGACCGCACACCTAAACAGACACTTCCTGGACGTCAGTTAACAAACCCACAGGAAATTTTAGCTTTAATGGCTAAAATGAAGAAACAACATGACTGATAAATAATTAAAACTTCTAAAAAATAGGTATTTCACTATCTCTTAGAAGTTTTTCTCATAACCAAATTTAATTGTATGTCTTCTTCTAATCGTTTAAAAGTTTCTTCAACAGAAATAGAATCATTATTTTTAGCATAGTTTAAGTCAATATTCATTATCTGATCAAATTCTACTTTTTCTAATATATAAAGCCCCCTACATACATAGGAGGCTTCACTTTACTTTTTATTCATATAACAACCACAAGGCATATCAGCTACTTCACCAATAGAAGGGTCTAATGCATAGACTTCTTCTAGAGATACAATTCTTGCATCATCTGTCGTATGTTCTTTACCACATAAGAACTGCCACATACCATCCTCATCATGAGAGATATAAGTAATAGGTTCTTCTTTATTAAGTATATGACTGCATACTATACATGCAGTATGAGGATCATCATTAAATGGGAACATATTATTTACTCAATAATAAGATATTTTCGATATGAGGCGTATGTGGGAACATATCTACTGGCTGTACGTCTAGAGGCTTATATCCCTTTTCCACTAAATAAGTTAAATCTCTTGCCTGAGTCGCTACATTACATGAAATATAGACAATACGTTCAGGAGACAGTGTAGTCAATCTTTCTAGGAATTCAGTAGAACATCCTTTTCTAGGTGGATCCACCATAACACAATCCACCTTTTCATGTCTTTCTACAAATTCAGTCATGAAATGACCTGCATCGTCACATACAAATTCCGCATTTGTAATATGATTTCTTTCAGCATTCTCTTTTGCATCTACAATTGCCTGTGGAACGACTTCTACACCGTAGACTTTCTTAACATGTTTCGCAAGAGTCAAAGAAATAGTACCAATACCACAATATGCATCAATGACTACATCAGTTGGTTTAAATTTCGCATATTCAATAGCCTTAGAATAGAGTACTTCTACCTGTCTTGGATTAATCTGATAGAAAGACTTCATAGAAATCTTATAAGTATTTCCTAAAAGTGTATCTTCAATATACCCTTCTCCATATAGTACCTTTTCTTCTTCTCCTAAAATCACATTATCATGACGAGAATTAATATTTTGAATAATTGTACGTATTTCTGGATATTCATGAGTTAAAGTATCAATGATTTCATGGATATGTGGGATTTTCTTCTTATATGAGATAAATACAACCATGGCTTCATTCTTATGATAGCTTGTCTTAGTTAATACATGCTTGATATTGCCTGTTTTAGTGATTTTATCATAAGGCTGAATATGATATTTTTCAAATAATTCTTTAATACGTTTAATGACCTTATTAGAGAATTCATTTTGAATAAGACAGTAATCGTTATTAATGATATCGTTTGTACGTGCTTTATAGAATCCAGAGACAATTTGTCCATCCTGCATTCCAAAAGGAACCTGTACCTTATTACGGTAATGATAAGGGTCTTGATCCATTAAACAATCATTGACTCTCAAGTTCTGATGGGCAATCTTTAAGAATGTTTCTTTCACTCTATTAGTCTTAAAAGACTGTTGTTCTTGATCTGACATATGCATTAAGGAACAACCACCACATTGTTTAAAACAGTCACATTTTGGCTCTATACGTTCAATAGAAGGAGTCTGTAGTTCTACTACTCTACCTACGCAATAACTCTTAAGCACCTTAATAATCTCTATTTTAGCTGTTTCATGAAGTAATAGATTCTTCACAAAAATAGTTGTATTATCATGCTTTACTACACCTAAACCATCATGTGTATAATCGATGCACTCACCTATAAATTGATCTCTCTTATTCATACATATCCTCCCCGTTAAAAAAAAGCGATTAGAAATCGCTTTTTTATTGCTCTGTTGCTTTCGCTTTATTTGTTGTTTCTTGATCCTTTACAGATGCAAGAGTAAAGGCGATATCATCCTTACCTGCCTGTTTTGTACCATACATTGGGAAATCAGTATCGTTACCACCAGTTAAATAAAGGTTTACTTCATACTGTTTTACACCATTATGCTTATTAAGTAATTCTGTATAGTCAGATCCTTCATAAGCAGATTGACCACCTTTAGAATCAAGGATTTTTACAACATCTTTTGAAATTTGTTCAGCAGTCTTTACTGATGTACCATTAGTAAATTCAATATCCACCTTGAACTGCTTACATGCTGTTTCAATATTCATAGATGCAATAGAACTATGTTTAGATTTAGCTTCGTTGACTGTATCATCTAAGACACTCTTTTGAACTGTTACAAGTCCTTCACAACGTTCACCATATATAGCTCCTTCATCCTTTAAAGCACTATATAAATAGATTCCAAGTGCAAGTACAAGTACTGCAACGATTCCAAGCACAATATATCTTGTCTTAATTTTCTTTTTTGACTTATTAGAAGGTTTTATACCCATTTCTTTAGGAGTAGGCTTCTTTTCAGCCTTCTTCTTAGGTGTCTGGATAACTACATCTTCTTCATCATCAAAATGAAATCTTTCTTTGGACACATTAATCACCTACTTTACCCTTCTATTTTACCAAAGATATAAAGTAAAGTATAGTTATTTAATTCTTTCTTTAAGAAGTTCAACAAGTAACTTGTTAACCATACCTGGGTTAGCCTGTCCTCTAGACTTCTTCATAACCTGTCCTACTAAGAATCCTACAGCACGATCTTTACCATTCGCATAGTCTTCAATAGACTGTGGGTTGGCATCTAATACTTCATTCGCCATAGTTTTTAAAGCGTTAGGGTCAGAAATCTGTTTCATACCCTTTTCTTCAATGATCTTTTCAGGATCTTTATTATCTGTCATCATTGGTTCAAAGACCTTTTTAGCCTGTTTAGAAGAAATAGTACCATCTTCAATGAAATTGATTAATTTAGCTAAATATTCTGGATTTAATTCAATATCATCATAAGACTGGTTGTTCTTATTTAAGAAAGCTAAAACATCACCTAATAACCAGTTAGAAGCATTCTTATAGTTCTTAGTATATTTGATTACTTCATTGAAGTAATCAGACATAGACTTAGTAGAAACTAGAATCTTCGCATCTACCTTAGGAATACCATACTCTTCTTCATAATGTTTTTCTCTTTCGCCAGCCATCATAGGTAATTCATCTTTGATTTGTTCTACCCATGCATGATCTAATCTAATAGGTAAGATATTTGGTTCAGTATAGTACTTATAGTCTACAGCATCCCCTTTAGAACGCATCACTGTAGTCACTTTTTCTACTTCATCATATCTTCTAGTTTCCTGAAGAACTTCTCCTCCAGATTCAATGACTTCCTGCTGACGTCCTGCTTCATAATCAATAGCCTTCTGAACGTTGCTGATAGAGTTTAAGTTCTTGATTTCTGTACGTGTACCAAATGCTTCCTGACCAAATGGACGGATAGATACGTTAACGTCACAACGCATAGAACCTTCTTCTAGCTTTGCATCAGATACTTCTGTATATAAGAATACCTGTCTTAATGCTTCAAGATAAGCACTTGCTTCTTTACCTGAACGGATACAAGGCTTAGTGACAATTTCAATTAGTGGGATACCAGCACGGTTGTAATCAATTAATGAATAATCAGTTAAATGAAGCTGTTTAGCTGTATCTTCTTCCATATGTAATCTTTCGATATCGATACGCTTTTCTTCTCCATCTACTTCAATCATTAAATAACCATTACGTCCGATAGGTCTTTTATCCTGAGTAATCTGGAAACCTTTTGGAAGGTCAGAATAATAGTAGTTCTTACGGTCAAAGCATAGTAATTCATCGATTTCCATATGTAATGCATGACATACACGAATCGCAAATTCTACACCTCTTTTATTTAAACATGGTAATGTACCTGTCATACCCATGTCTACTTCATTGATCATTGTATTTGGATCTTCACCAAATGTAACTGGTGAAGCAGAGAACATCTTTGAATTAGTCTTTAATTCGCAATGTACTTCTAGCCCGATGACTCTTTCGTAATCCATCTTTAGTCCTCCCTCTTATACTGGTTCTTGAATCCTAATGCTTCTTCTAATGCATAGGCGCAGTTCAAGACAGTCTGTTCTTCAAAAATACGTCCTGAAATATTGACAGCGACTGGCATATTATCTACAAATCCAGAAGGGATAGAGATAGATGGTGTACCTGCAAAGTTGGCAAGACATAACCAGTTTTCAAGAATAATATATTCATCACTTAAATAATCTTCAGCTGCTTCATCAATTAAAGGTGCAACACCTCCGCCATTAGGCGCAATAATGATATCGTAGTTTTCATAAATCTTATTTAATTCATCTACTACAAGTCTTCTTACTCTCTGTGCTTTTCTGAACATTTTTTCCTGATTTTCAGTTGCAAGAGCTAAGTTACCAAGAATGAATCTTCTCTTAATATGATCACCAAAACCATCTGTACGAGAATTAATCATCACATCATCAGGCGTATCACCCTGCTGTCTATCACCATACTTAACACCATCTAAGCATGAATGGTTACTTGTTGCTTCTGAGTTGGCAATAATAGTATATGTAGGAAGTAATGTCTTCATGAGTTTCTTATCCATTTCAACATCTTCTACTGTTGCACCAAGAGACTTTAATGTTTCAACAACATTTTCAAAAGTTTTCTTTACTTCTTCATTTCTTACTTCATTAGATACAGTCGTTAATACACCAATCTTTAAGTTAGAAATATCAGTAGTTAAGTTATCTAAGTAATGTGGTACTTCTCTATTTGATGAAGTCATATCACGATTATCTCTACCAGCTAATGCTTCAGTTACAATCGCCATATCACGTACATTTCTAGTAAATGCTCCAACATGATCTAAAGAAGATGCATAAGGAATAACACCATAACGAGAGATTCTACCCCAAGTTGGTTTAAAACCTACAATTCCACAAAAACCTGCTGGTTTTCTAATTGAGTCACCTGTATCACTACCAAGTGCAAATGGGATAAGACCACTTGCAACAAGTGCTGCAGATCCTCCTGATGAGCCACCAGAAATACGTCTTGTATCCCAAGGGTTGTGTACTGGACCAGTTAAAGCTGATTTATTAGTACCACCCATAGCAAGTTCATCCATAGAAGCCTTACCTACTAAACTAACACCATGCTTATTTAATAAATCAACAACATGGGCATTAAATACTGGTACATAATCAGCTAACATCTTACTAGATGCAGTTGTCTTAATACCCTTAGTGTTGTAGTTATCTTTTAAAACATATGGAATATGTGATAAAAGATCATCAGTCATAGGAGCTTCAATAGCCTTATATGCTTCATCTTCAGTAATAGTTACAAAGGCATTCAGTCTTTCCTGCTGTTTCTTTGCTTCTTCAAATAATTCTTTATAATATTCTTTTACATCTAACTCTCCACTTTTGAAAAGTTCATGTAATTCTTCAATAGTATGTGTCACCATTATCCTACCACCTTTGGAACTCTGATCTGATTACGCTGTACAGTCTTGCAGTTCTTTAATGCATCTTCTGTACTGATTACATGATTAGGTTCGTCCTCTCTTAAGAATGTTGTTTCAACCACATAAGGGAATGCGAGAGGTTCTACACCTTCAGTATCAATTTCATCAAGTGCCTGTACATGGCTCATGAATACTTCATACTGTTCTCTTAATGCTGGCATTTCTTCGTCAGTGATGTTGAACATGGTTTTTCTTCCTAGTTTTTTCAACATTAAATCTGTATCGTCCATAATTGACCTCCTACTGTTCTAATATAGATGTCTTTGCATCTTCACCTTTTTGTTTAATAATCACAGCCATCAATTCATCCTGTGAATACACAAGAACCTTAATATTAAAGTCCTGTGTGAATTTACTATTAATGTTATCAGCAATCACTGAAGTCAGATATAGTAATTCTGTATATGTCTTGATATTCAAGTGTGCTGTGATTTTCATTGTCTGGATCGTATCATCGATATAGTTGGCCTGCCCAACTAAACCGGCAGCTTCGGTAGAAGCTTTCTTCAAGTTAGACTTGATAGTTGCAAATTCTGATGCAGTGGCTGGGTCTAGCTTAGTAGCACGAGTACTTGTAAAGTATACATTTTCATGATTTACATTCTTTAAAGTACCGACACTGCCACCTTCACAGAAAGATTCATAAATATAATTACCATTTGTTTCAGATATTTCATTATTATTTGCACGATAAATACCAATCATAACTGGAACATCTGCAAGCTTTTTCTTCTTTGAACGGATATATTTGTATGTTTTCTTAACACACTGCTGAGCATAGCTTCTTAACTTTTCATCACTTAAAGTAACTGCAGGAGAAGAAAGCTTTCCATCAATCTGTTCCTTAGGATCAAGAATAATAGCAACACTTATACCTTTCAAGGCATAACTAGAACCACTCTTCTTATAATAATCCTGTTCAGTGATATTAGACACAAGTACAGGGCTTTGTAAGCCTTCATATGTCTTACCACTTTCTATCTGTAATGTATCAGGATATTTCTTATCTTCTTCTTTAGTTCCTGCAGCGTCTCTTTTTAATAGATTATTGTAATCAGTCGGTGTTAATTGTAATCCTTCTGATAAATAATAATCATTTGTTGAGAAATGCTTTGTTGAAAGAATCTGCAATCCTGAACCAATAGTAACTAAATCCTTTGTATTACTGAAGTTTAAATAGAACTTCTCACTATTCTTAGAACGACCATTGTTGATCATGTTGTAGTAATTACCATCAAATGTCTTTGCTGATGATTCTTTTGTACTATTTGATGTTTTTACAGTTTTGCTGGAGCATCCTGTCGCAAAAATAAGCATGATGCTAACAAGAGCTTTTAAAAATTTTTTCATAGTCCGCTAGCCCCCTTAAATGCTGATTCGTTCATGATTGAAATACCAAGATCAACTGCTTTTGTATATTTAGATCCTGGATTTTCCCCAACAATCACTAAATCTGTTTTCTTTGATACACTTCCTGTGACATTTGCACCCTGGCTTGTTAAATAGTCTTTAATCTGCTTTCTAGTCATAAGTGTAAGTGTCCCAGTAATTACGACTGTTTTATCTCTAAATGGATTATCACCTGTATCACGTACCTTTAAATAATCCATATTTAAACCTAATTCTTTCAAATGTGCAATCAGTTCTAGATTACGTTCATTACGCTTAAATGCTGCAAGAGAAGACGCAATTGTATCCCCTACATCCTTGATGCTTGTTAATTGTACATAATTCGCATTAAGAAGTGCATCCATAGAACCAAAATGATATGCAAGTGTATCAGCCATCTTGGCTCCTATGCCTTTAATACCAAGCCCAAATAAGAGTTTTTCTAAAGAATTCGCTTTACTATTCTCGATTGCCTCTAATAGCTTATCCATGGATTTCTTCCCAAAACCTTCAATATCCATGATTTCTTTTTCATGTATATCCACATGATATATATCTTCAATACATGTCACAAAGCCTAAGTTATAGAACTGTTCGATGATCTTATCACCGAGTCCATCAATATTCATTGCTTCACGGCTGGCAAAATGAATCAGCTTTTCAATCTTCTTTGAATCACATTCTTCATTCATACAATAATAAGCTGCTTCATTAGGTTTTCTTACAAGTGGTGAGCCACATTTAGGACATACTGTAATCATCTTAAAAGGTATTTCATTTCCTGTACGTCTTTCTTTAATAGAAGAAACAACTTCTGGAATAACATCCCCTGCTTTTCTTACAATAACATCATCACCAATACGAATATCCTTACGGATACAATTGTCTTCATTATGAAGTGTCGCACGCTGTACGAGTGAACCTGCCACACGTACTGGTTCTAGCACTGCATTAGGTGTAATTTGTCCTGTACGTCCAATTGTAAAAACAATATCTTTAAGTTTAGTAATAACCTCTTCTGCTGGGAACTTATAGGCAATCGCCCATTTAGGTACTTTAGCTGTATAACCAAGTCTTCTTTGTGAATTAAGATCATTAACCTTAATAACAACACCATCAATATCATATGGAAGTGTTGGTCTGAGTTTTGCAACTTCTTCAATATAGTTCCATACTTCTTTAATGTTCTTGCATTTACGTGTATAAGGATTTGTTTTAAATCCAAGAGCCTTGATCTTTTCTAAGCATTCATAATGTGTTGTTGCATTAAGTTGTGATGCTTCTGGTACATGATACAAGAAGGCATCCAGTCCTCTTTTTGCCGCTATACGACTATCTAATTGCCTAATACTACCTGCTGCTGCATTACGACAATTCGCAAAGAGAGGAAGACCTGCTTCAGTACGCTCTTCATTTAATCTTTCTAATGCCTTTTTAGGCATGATGATTTCACCACGCACTTCTAGTGGTCCTTTAAAATCAATATGTAAAGGGATAGAACGAATTGTCTTAACGTTATGAGTGATATCTTCACCGATCGTTCCATTCCCTCTTGTTGCACCATATTGTAATACACCATCCTGATATACAAGTGATACAGATAAACCATCCAGCTTCAGTTCACATATATATTCAGGATTAGGAATCACATCTGTAACTCGATCATTAAAGGTATAGACTTCATCTTCATTAAAGATATCTCCAAGAGACATCATCATACGCTGATGTGTTACCTTCTTGAAACCTTCTAAGACCTCTCCTCCTACTCTCTGGCTTGGAGAATCTGTTGTAATCCAAGCAGGATTGGCCTGTTCAATACGGATGAGTTCTTCCATTAAACGGTCATATTCCTGGTCAGTGACAGTAGGAGTATCCTGTACATAATATTCATAGTTATATTTATTTAATAAGGCTTTTAATTCATTAAGTCTTTCAAATGACATCTTACTCATTCCTTTTCTTTTCGTATTATAACAAAATTCTCTTCATAATAAAACTTAAAAATCAGTTTGATAAGCGCTTTAAAGCATGATGATTTCCCATTAAAGTTTTGATTCCATGAGGAACTTCAAAAGCAACATCAACAAGTGGTCCATTGACTTTGACAACAACACCCTTACCAAATATATCATGATTGACTAAATCTCCCACCTTCCAGTCACTTACACCATTATCTCCAATTAAATCTGTGTAAGATTCATGAACATAATTACGTGTCTTAAACTTTGAAGGTCTTCCGACATGTTCGACATGGTTTCGCCCTATTTCATCTACAAATCGAGATGTGACCTTAGGAGATTGGGACACAAAGCTAAAGCCTTGGCTATCAGTCAAATAAAGACGCTTTTTTGCACGTGTAAAGGCAACGTAAGCAAGTCTTCTTTCTTCCTCTAATCCTTCATCTCCTCCTTCACTCATTGTTCTTTCAGAAGGGAAAATGCCTTCAGAGAGACCTGATACAAAAACATAGTCAAACTCTAGTCCTTTAGCCATATGAATACTCATAAGTGAGACATAGTCACCTGTCTTTTCTTCATCCTGAGATGTATAGAGGGCAATATCTTGTAAATAAGATTCAAAATCAGGTGTTTCTGGATGAGTATTGACATAAGTATCAATGGAATTCTTTAATTCCATTAAGTTTTCAATACGGTTATCTTCCTGCCCATCCTTCATTAGTTTCAAATAACCTGTATCCTTTAGTAGATCTTCATAAATATCAGCTAAGCTCTTATCAGAAACTCTTGCTTTCTCAATAACTTCTACAAGTTCTTTGAGTCCTTTTTTAGCTTTACCACCTATACCTGTTTCATCTAAGAAGAAGCAGACTGCTTCATAATTAGAGATACCATGTCTTGAGGCTGTAAGAGTGATCTTTTCTAGAGTCTTCGCACCAATTCCTCGAGATGGTGTATTGACGACTCTTTCAAAAGATAAATCATCACCCATAACAACTAATCTAATATAACTTAAAGCATCTTTGACTTCTTTACGATTAAAGAATTTTAATCCACCAAAGATCTTATAAGGAATCTGTCTGCGAATCATTTCCTGTTCAATAGAACGAGATAAATAATTCGCACGATAGAGTACCGCAATATGGGATTCAGATACACCGGATTGTGTGATCTTCTGGATTGTATCACAGATATATTTTGATTCTGCATCTTCACTTACTGCTGCATAATGAATAACTTTATCTCCTTCTTCTAATTCAGAGAATAAGTCTTTTTCTAATCTGTTCTTGTTTTTCTTAATAAGATTATTAGAGATATCAAGGATTGTTTTTGTAGAACGATAATTCTGATCTAGTATAACAGTTTTAACGTTTTGATAGTCTTTATCAAAGTTCATGATATAGTTCACATCACTGCCTCTAAATGAATAGATTGTCTGGTCTGGGTCTCCTACAACACAGACAATAGAATCCTGGGCAAAGTAATGAATAAGGTTGTATTCAATAGAGCCAACATCCTGGAATTCATCTACATGGACAAATTGATAACGTCTAGACCATCTTGATACAATATCAGGATTATCCTGAAAGATCTTTAATGTATTGACTAAAAGGTCATCAAAGTCCATCATATTATGATCTTCTTTATATTTTTCATACATGGCATAGATTTCTGCTTTATGCTTTTCTCCTGGCATATTACCAGCGAGCTGCAGGGCTTTGGCAGGAGATACAAAGTTAACCTTATATGAAGAGATATAGTTGATCATAGATTTGATACTGATTGATTTCTGATCTATTTCTTTTTCTTTATATAACTTTTTAATGAGTGATTTCTGATCTTCTTCATCCATAATAATGAAGTTATGAGGATAACCAATGGCAGTAGAGTGTTGTCTAAGTACTCTGACACATAAAGAGTGGATCGTACAGATTGTTGTACCTAAAGATGTACCTAGAATGTTTTCTACTCTTGTTTTCATTTCATTGGCTGCTTTATTAGTAAATGTGATAGCGAGAATGTTATGAGGATTGACTCCTACTTCTTCAATTAAATATGCTATACGATATGTGACAACACGTGTCTTACCTGAACCAGCACCCGCAATGATTCTTAGGTGTCCATCTAGATAAGTGGCTGCTTCTAATTGTTTAGGGTTTAATAATTGACTAAGTTCCATATTTTTAATCCTCCTTATTCGCATCCTCTAATATAACATAAAAAAGAGTGCTTAGCACTCTTTATTTGTATTGATGGGATTTTCCGATAATATCAGTGATATTTTCAATACCCATTGCATCTAGTTCATCATTCATTTCCTGAATAATACGAGGACATGCATATGGATCTACTAAGTTAGCACAACCAACCTGTACAGCACTTGCACCTGCAATCATCATTTCGATTGCATCTCTACCAGTAGAAATACCACCCATACCAATAACTGGGATATTAACTGCCTGAGATACCTGATAAACCATTCTTAAAGCGACTGGGAAGATTGCTGGTCCTGAATAACCACCTGTCTTATTCGCAATAATAGGCTTACCTGAATGGATATCAAAACGCATACCAACAAGAGTATTGATCATTGAGATACCATCAGCACCTGCTTCTTCTACTGCTTTCGCAATGGCAACTATGTCAGTGACGTTTGGAGATAGTTTGACATATAATGGCTTATTGATCACTGCCTTAACTGAACGAGTGACTTCTGCAGCCATGGCAGGATCAGTACCCATTGCCATACCACCTGCATGAACATTAGGACAGCTGATATTAAGTTCTAATGCGCCAATACAGTCTTCTTTAGTTAGTTTTGCAGCAGTCTGTACATAATCATCCACACAGCTGCCGCCAATATTCGCAATAACTTTTCCTGAATAGACTTTTCTTAGTTTAACTAATTCAGTCTTGATGACTTCATCAACACCTGGGTTCTGTAAACCAATCGCATTAAGTAAACCAGAAGGTCCCTCCGCAATACGTGGAAGTGGGTTACCATAACGTGGTTCAAGAGTTGTACCCTTTAAGCTCATAGAGCCTAATACATTAATATCATAGAACTTAGTAAATTCATAACCGAATCCAAAAGTACCACTTGCTGGAATAACAGGATTCTTCATATCAAGTCCTGGTAGTTTTACATGTAAATTAGCCATTGATAATCACCTCGTCTGAAGAAAGAACAGGTCCTTCTACACAAATTCTCTTATATGGTTTAGTTTTTACTTTACATGAACATCCCATACAGGCACCAAAGCCGCATCCCATTCTTGCTTCAAAAGAAAGAGAACCATTGTCTGGGAAGTTCTTTACTAATGCATCCAACATTGGTTCTGGACCACATGCATAGTAATGATCAAAAGTTAAGTTATTTTCTTTAATGGCATCAATGACAGTACCCTTAGTACCATAAGTGCCATCCATTGTAGAAATATAAGTAGGACAAAGCTTCTTGAATTCTTCTTCATAGAACACATCATAAGAACCATTGAATCCAAGTACTGCAGTCACTTTTACACCTTTTTCAATAAGTCTTTTTGCTAGACCATACATAGGTGGTGTACCACTTCCCCCACCTACGACAATCACTTCATTATAATCAGTATCAATAAAACCATTACCTAACCCGATTAATACATCTAGTTTTTCTCCTGGCTTCTTTTCTGAAAGAATCTTAGTTCCTTCACCTCTAATACGATAAATAAGTTTAATATGTGTATCATCATAATCCAAGATACTCATTGGTCTTCTTAAGTATGGCTGAAGTGAGTCGTTAATCTTAATATTGATAAACTGACCAGGTGCTGTAATAAAACGAGCCCCTTCTCCTTCAAGTTCCATTTCAAATAGACCAGGAATTAATTCTTTATTGTAGTTAATTGTAAGAAAATCCTGATAGTTCTTCATGTTATTCCTCCACTAATAATTGTCCATCGACAATATTCATAATTAAAGCGCCTTTTACTTTCCATCCTAAGAACGGTGTATTGCATGCTTTAGACTTTAAATCTTCTTCTTTGATTGTATATTCCTTATTCAAGTCAAATGCACATAGATCTGCCTTCATACCTTCTTCAATAGAAGCATCTAAATTTAATGTCTTAGCAGGTCCAGTAGTAAGACAATCAAGAACTGTCTCTAATTTAATTAAGCCTTCTTCTACAATATATGTATAAATAAGTGGAAAGGCATGCTGTAAGCCAATGATTCCAAATGGTGCTTTATCAATTGGTTTACTCTTTTCATCTCTTGCATGAGGGGCATGGTCTGTCGCAATAACAGTAATGACTCCATCATTCACTGCCTTGATGATTGCATCACGGTCTTCTTTTGTACGAAGAGGTGGATTCATCTTATAGTTAGGATGACAATCCTGAATGTTATCTTCTGTCAAAATTAAATGATGAGGTGATGTTTCACCACTGACTCTTTCACCACGTGCACGACTTGCACCAAGCAAGGCCACTGTTTCTTTTGTAGAAATATGACAAATATGATATCTATTGTGAATTTCATCTACAAGATGTAAATCACGATCTACCTGTTTATATTCACTTGCACTATTGATACCAATTAAGCCATGTTCTTTCGCATAATGACCTTCATGAATACATCCACCATGTAATTCTGATTCATCTTCACAATGAGCAACAATGATAGAATCAAGAGCTTTTGCACGTGTCATAGCTTCCTTCATCTTTTCATCCTTCTGGACACCTTTACCATCATCAGAAAAACCAAGCACAATAGGCTGTTTAATATTATCTTCCATATCAACAACCTTCTGGCCTTTTAGTTCTTCTGTAATCGCACTATAAGTATATGTTTTTACCTGTGCATCCTTTTCACAACGTTTAGTGAAGTCTTCAATAGTTTCCTTATCATCCATACAAGGTAATGTATTGGCCATTGCAACAATAGTACCATATCCACCATAAAGTGCAGATGCACTACCTGTAGAAATAGTTTCTTTATGTTCAAAGCCAGGTTCACGAAGATGTGTATGGATATCAATAAAGTTATGAGATAAAAGTGCTCCATGAAGATCAATTACTTGATCTGCTTCTTCATTACATGCACCAATCTTCTTGATGATGCCATCTTCAATCAATACATCTGTATCACTAAATGCTTGATGACGATACAAATGTGCATTCTTTAATAATAAACGCATAATCTACCCCCTGTATTTTTCTATTAGTTTTTCTTCAACACATGCCGGTACAAGCCCTTCTACACTGTGTTTATGAGATACGATTTCTTTCACAAATGAAGAAGATACAAATGTATAAGCAAGACGTGTCATTAGAAAGACAGTTTCAATCCCGTCATCTAAATACTGGTTTGTAAAGCACATGAGAGACTCATAGTTATAGTCTTCTGTTGCACGTAAACCACGCACTAATACCTGTGCCCCTACTTCCCTTGCATACTCTACAGCAAGACTACTGCTTTCGTCAATGACAACATTAGGAAACTGCTTCGTTGCTTCTCTTAACATCTCCATACGTTCTTCTACAGTAAATAAGCATGTCTTATGTGGATTAATAAAAATAGTCACATAAAGTACATCATACATCCTAGATGCACGTTCAATGATATCAAGATGGCCATTGGTCACAGGATCAAATGTCCCTGTATATACTGCCTTTATCACATTGCAGCCTCCTCGTATTTCACAATCTGTAAACAAGTAATACCATAATTATTTTCTTTAATAAGTCTAAATGGTGCTTCATATTCAAGCTTCTCTTCAGTTAAGTCTTCTACCACAATAATACAGCCATCCATCAAATTTCCATTATCCTTTAATGTATGAATAATATCCATATTAACTTTCATACCATAAGGTGGATCTAATAATACAAGACTAAACTTGATTCCTTCTTCCTTAAAAGTACCTAAAGCTTTACGATAATCAGCCTTCATTACATGCGCATTTGTGATCTTTAAACTATTAATATTTTCTCTAATAACCTGAAATGCCTTATATTGTTTATCTACTGCATAAAGTTCATCCATTCCTCTACTTAATGCCTCTATACCTAGACCCCCACTACCTGCAAATAAATCAAGACAAATTCCTCCATCAAAATAAGGACCAATCATGTTATAAAGATTCTCTTTATTTTTATCTGTCGTAGGACGAGTTAATTTTGTAGGGACAGCCTTTAACTGTCTACTTTTATATTTACCTGCTATAACGCGCATAACTTCTCCCAATCCTTCCCTTTGCGAGTTCATCACTGATATCATTAAAGACAATATCTGTAATTTCATCTAACATCTTATTAAGTTCACTATAAGACTCTAAATAAGCATTCATCTCTGGCAATCGATATAGTTCTCTTCTTATATCTGTCATACGTTCTTGTATATGTGACGAGTCACAATAGCTGCCAAAACGTGCAAGATCTTCCTTTTCTTCCTTAAGTCTATTCATTTCATTCATCAAAGATTTAACATCTGGATGATCAAATACACTTAAAGAAGAGTGATAGTTTTTAAAACATTCCTCTTCTTTAATTGCATCAATGAGTTCTTTTATTGAGTCATAGATCATAATGATTTCTCAATAGCCTCCTGCTTCTTTTCACGATTATATTTCGCAATGATGGCCTGAGCTATACCAATTCCTATTAAAGCAACTAAGGTAGATGTACCACCTGCACTAATTAATAGGAGAGGCACACCAGTCATCGGAATAAGTCCTGATACACCACCCACATTAACCATTAAATGAACAAAGAAATAACTTGCAATTCCAATAAGTGTTAATTTTTCTCTTGAATCCTTAATTGCAAAAGCATATCTAAAGAGTCTATAAATAATAATAGAATAAGGAATAAAGAAAGCTGCAAAACCTACAAGTCCTAATTCTTCTACAATAATAGATGAAATAAAGTCACTCTGTGCTTCTGGGATATAACCAAATTTCATAATAGAGTTTCCAAAGCCACGACCAATTAAACCACCATTTGTATATCCTACAAAACCATTAATGATCTGATAGTTAGTACCATAGATATCTTTTAATGGATTCAGCCATGATGAAATACGTGCCATCTGATGACTCTTTAAGAAAAAATTATGAAACAGAATAAAAATAAGCACTAGAAACAATACTCCAACTAAGCCAATAATCTTAAAAGGACGATAGTATTGAGATGGTGTCGCAAAGAATAGGCATGTTGCCATAACGAATAATATTAAGCCACTTCCCATATCCTTCTGTACCTTCCAGCAGATTAAAAATGCGAAAATGACAAGAAAGGCTGGAAAGAACACACAGACAAGTGCTTTACGCCAGATAAGTTTGTTTCTTTTCTCTTTTGATAAACGAGGAGAAATACGTATCTGATCTGGCAAGACACCAAATATATAACTCAATAATATGATTAAGGTCAGCTTCATAAATTCTACAGGCTGAATAGTAAATGGACCAATCTTGATCCAGGCATGAGAATTATTGATTGTCCACATTATACATGTCAGCATCATAAGAATACATACACCATAAGTGACAAGCATTAATGTTTCTGATATACGACGTGTTTTATAGGCACGTGCAAATAAGAACATAAAACCTAAGCCTACTATAACGAATAAACATTGTTTCAATAGGTTTTTAGTCGCAAAATTATAGCCTTCACTTGCCGACATACCTACAGAAGCATCTCCAATCATCACAATCCCAAATAATGCGAGAAAAATCGTACAGGCATAGATTGTTTTATCTGTACCAGTACGTTTAAACATCATTTGTATCTTCTTGATGAAGTTCATAGTTTAACCCACTCTTCTTCCTGAGAACGTTTAAATACTTTATAAATAGAGTAGCCAGATGCTTCTTCAAAAGCTTTATCTAATTGTTTTTGTAATGCTTTTGAGTCTGCAATAGAAGTAAATGCACGGTAATGTTCCATGAATTCTTTAGAGCTTATACCTTCTTCGTAAGCCTGTTCTACTGCATTATATAACCCAACAACCTCGATAATTTCTTCTGTTGACCAATCTGGTTCTAATGGATAATCATACATGTTAAAATACCTCCTATGTTAAAAAATATTATACATGAAATAGGCTTAAAAGAAAATAGGGTATACATAATTGGAAAAAGCGAAGGAGTCTGTTATAATTACACAGAGGTGAAACGAAGAATGTTAAGCATGAAAAATGTAATTGATGATAAAAATCCTTTAATTCGTGAGAAATCTAAAGAAGTATCTTTACCATTAAGTGATGAAGATCGTCATACCTTAATGGAAATGTATCAATATCTTGTAGATTCTCAGGATGAAGAAAAAGCTGAAAAGTATGATTTAAGACCAGGTGTGGGTATTGCGGCTATTCAGATTGGTATCCCAAAAAGAATGTGTGCAATTTATATTCCTTCTGTAGATGAAGAAGGTCATATTGTAAAGTGTGATCAGTGGGCACTTGTTAATCCACGTATTGTAGCAAATGCAGTCAAAGTGGCTTATTTAAAGAATGGTGAAGGATGCTTGTCTGTTCCTGAAGATCAGCCAGGTATTGTACCTAGAAGTGCTAAAGTGACTGTTAAGGGGTATGATGCCTTAACTGATCAAGAAGTAACTATTGTCGCAAGAGGCTTTACAGCTATCTGTTTACAACATGAATTAGATCATTTTGAAGGTATTCTTTACTATGATCATTTTAATAAAGAAGATCCAAAAGCACCTATTCCAAATGCGATGGTGATTGAATAATACTCCTTCGGGAGTATTTTTTTATGCATTAAAAAAGACAGCTTCATGCTGTCAATAATAATTTCTACATATATTAATCATATCATCTACATAGATGACACCGCCATTAATCGCATTATCTGATAAATGGGCATGAAGTTCTATTGGAAGTTTACAGCAGTATTGTTCTCGCATAAGCGGAAGATCCTGCTTCATACATAAATCAGACATATCATCTAATGCCTTTGATGAGAACATGAATGTAGAAAATAAAGCAATATTCTTCACATAGCGACGATCAAGCTGCATAATGAATTGTTCCACTTCCTTTGGTTTACCAAAGCATGGACAATCGAATCCTAATACAAGAAGATCAACATGAGCATGGAAATCAAAGTCCTGAAAGGAAATTGCCTGTGTTCTTGCAGTTTTTGCCATCTGTGATGCAAGAATATGTGCATATTTACTTGTATGACTGTAGACAATCGCAATATTCATAGACTCACCTCTTGTATAAAGTATATCAACGCTTTATGAACTATAGAAGAACTTCTGTCTTTTTCTTTTAGTAATATAAAGAATAATGTAAGCTGAAACAAATCCTCCAATCATACCACTTACATGACCGGATAAAGATATTGTCGGAACAACAAAAGAAATAAATAACATCAGTAAGACATTCATTCCTAAGTTTCTTGCAATATCGCGAAGCTGTGTAGGATAGAACAAATAAAGAGCACCGATAGCACCAATGATTCCAAAGATTACACCACTAATACCGCCACTTACTGTATGGGCTCCAACGCCCAATAATAAATATGCAATATAAGGAAGACCAGTGGTTGAAAGCATGGATACAAGTATGACTATCAAATACTTTTTAGAACCCATCAAATATTCTACAAAACAACTGAGATTATACATAGAATAACAATTCACTACTATATGCATTAATCCAAAATGAATGAAGTTTGCAGTAATCAAACGATAATATTGATGAGTAACTTGAACATAGTATGGATTAAACCCTCCGCAAGCTAAACCCTGCATCGCATTCATATCCATACTAAATAATAAGGTTGTTCCTATATAAGTAAGTATACATAATGCAAGTAGTGTATAAGTAACAGGATATTTTTTTATATTATTCATGTTTATCCTCTATAAATTCAAATATTGTCATTTGATCAATACTTGGATCATCCTTCTTAATAACTGTTTCATGATTATCCAATATTTCAGCTAAAGTAACTTCTGATTTTAAATCTTCATCAGTGAAATGGGCTTCTCCCATTTCAATAAGTCTAATATTACCACTATAATCCAATGTTTCATAAACAAGCTGTCTTGTCCAATGAGAATGGATATTCTGAATAGAAGTAAACCAGACAGGACCACTACCAATATGCGTACCTGTTACTATCTGTGCAAAGACCATACCACATATATAAAGATTCTTATCTAATGCATGAGTGACATCAAATAAAGCATATGGGTCATTGGCAGTCATAATAACTAGTTTATTCTGTTTAATATATTTAGAATACAGTCTAATCTTATCAAACATATGATCTGCGACAAATAATACCGCATTCCCGTTATTAGTCAGCTGAGTTCTTAGGGCAAGTTCTTCTACACCCTTAGAACCACCTACAGCAAGTGTATAGCCTTCTTTTGAAATTTTTTTCATAATTTCTTTAGTAACATGACGCATTGTCTTGTTCATCATCTGTGGACCAGCCACTGATATATTAACACCATAACTTAAAGATAAATCACCTATATAGCTAATGACTAAAGGCATCTTAGTCCCTAATACTCTTAGACTTGCAGGATAATCTTCTTCGTAGATAGTTGTGACACCAATGTCCTGGTTTTCCAGATTCTGCAGTGCATAAAAAAGATCTGGTAAGAGCTTTTGTCTCTTTTCTATCTTATGAGCTGTAAATTCATCTAAACCTATGATCTGGGTTAATGTATCAATACTCATTCCTGTAATCATACTTGGCTCTTTATGGGCTGATTTTAATTTTTTCTCTATTTCCTGCCACTCTTGTGTACTTATAGGCTGCGTGGAACTTGGAATCAAATCACCACAGCATAATATTAAGGCAAGACTGTTTAATGTTAGTTGTAATTTCATGTTCTTATATTCCTTCTTAAGTGACATTATATCATATAATTTTGAGATAAAAAAGTGGCCGTTCATAAGAACGGCCTAGTGAAAGGATAAGTAGTTATTACAAAATACCCATTTTTTCTTTTACAGCAGCCTGAGCAGCAGCAAGTCTTGCGATTGGTACACGGTAAGGTGAGCAAGATACATAAGTTAATCCAATCTTATGGCAGAATTCTACTGTCTTTGGATCACCACCATGTTCACCACAGATACCAAGTCTGATATTAGGACGAGTTGATCTTCCCTTTTCAGATGCAATCTTCATTAATTCACCAACACCTTCCTGGTCAACAGTAGCGAATGGATCATGTTCATAGATATTCTTAGAATAGTAATCGCCTAAGAACTTAGCAGCATCATCTCTTGAGAAACCGAATGTCATCTGAGTTAAGTCATTAGTACCAAATGAGAAGAATTCAGCTTCAGTTGCAATCTTATCAGCTGTGATTGCAGCTCTTGGAATTTCAATCATAGTACCAACTTCATATTTCATATCTAATCCGCTTTCAGCAATTAACTTATCAGCAGTCTTAACAACTACATTCTTAACATACTTTAATTCTTTAACATCACCAACTAATGGGATCATGATTTCTGGAGTGACTGGATGTCCTGTTTCCTTAGTTACGTTGATTGCAGCTTCGATGACAGCTCTTGTCTGCATTTCAGCAATTTCTGGATAAGTAACAGCAAGACGGCATCCTCTGTGACCCATCATTGGGTTGAATTCTTTTAATGATTCTACTCTTTCCTTTAATGCTTCGAAAGTCATGCCTAAGCTTTCAGCTAATGGCTTGATTTCATCATCAGTATGAGGTAAGAATTCATGTAGAGGTGGATCTAAGAAACGGATATTAACACTATATCCATCCATAGCTTTGAATAATTCTTCAAAGTCTCCTCTCTGATATGGAAGAATCTTTTCTAATGCTTCCTTACGAGTTTCTACATCTTCTGCAGTGATCATTCTTCTGAAGTTGAAAATTCTTTCTTCTTCGAAGAACATATGTTCAGTACGGCATAATCCGATACCTTCAGCACCAAATGTAGCAGCCTGTTTAGCATCTCTTGGAGTATCCGCATTAGTTCTTACTAATAATTTTCTTTCTTTATCAGCCCAAGCCATGAATGTTTCAAAATCACCACTAATTGCAGCAGGAACAGTCTTGATCTTCTGAGCAAATACCTCACCAGTAGAACCGTTTAATGATACATAATCACCTTCAGTTAATACTGTACCATCTGGTAATGTTAATGTCTTCTTATCTTCTGAAACTCTTAATACACCACAACCAGCAACACAGCAAGTACCCATACCACGAGCAACTACTGCAGCATGAGATGTCATACCACCACGTACAGTTAAGATACCTTTAGCTAAGTTCATACCTTCGATATCTTCTGGAGAAGTTTCATTACGTACTAAGATCATATCCTGTACACCATTTGCATGTGCTTCCTGAACATCTTCAGCTGTAAAGTAGATATGTCCAGTAGCAGCACCTGGAGAAGCAGCTAAACCTGTAGCAACAGCCTTTGCAGCCTTGTAGTCTTCTTTATCGAAGTTTGGATGTAATAACTGGTCTAACTGTTTTGGTTCAACCTTTAATAATGCTTCTTGTTCATTAATCATGCCTTCATCAACCATGTCAACAGCAATCTTTAAAGCAGCCTGAGCTGTTCTCTTACCGTTACGAGTCTGTAACATGAATAATTTACCATCTTCAATTGTGAATTCCATATCCTGCATATCTTTATAATGGTCTTCAAGAATATGACAGATCTTCTGGAACTGTTCATAACATTCTGGCATAACTTCATTTAATGTAGCAATTGGCTGAGGTGTTCTGATACCAGCAACAACGTCTTCACCCTGAGCGTTCATTAAATATTCACCGAATAATTTATTTTCACCAGTTGCTGGGTTACGAGTGAAGGCAACACCAGTACCTGACTTATCACTTCTGTTACCATAAACCATCTGCTGAACGTTTACAGCTGTACCCCAAGAACCTGGGATATCATTTAAACGACGATAAGTGATGGCACGGTCATTATTCCAAGAACCAAATACGGCTTCAACTGCAGCTAATAACTGTTCGAGTGGTTCCTGAGGGAAATCAACACCCGCATGTGCTTTATAAGCTTCTTTATAAACTGCAACAACTTCTTTTAAGTCTTCGGCAGTAAGTTCAGTATCGAATTCAACACCTTTTTCTTCTTTAATTGCATCAAATTTATGTTCGAAGTCTGATTTAGGGAATCCTTTTACAACGTCAGCAAACATCTGGATGAAACGACGATATGAATCATATACAAAACGTTCATTTCCAGTTGTTGCAGCAAATTCCTTAGCTACTTCATCATTTAAACCTAAGTTTAATACTGTATCCATCATACCTGGCATTGAGATTCTTGCACCAGAACGTACAGATACTAATAATGGATTCTTTGGATCACCTAAAGTTCTTCCAGTGATTTCTTCAAGCTTTTTAACGTGTTCAACGATCTGTCCTTTAATATCATCTGAGATCATTTTTCCGTCTTCATAATATTGTGTACAAGCTTCTGTAGTCACTGTGAATCCCTGAGGTACAGGTAAACCGATACCTGTCATTTCAGCAAGGTTGGCACCTTTACCACCAAGGAGATTACGCATATCCTTGTTACCTTCGCTAAATAAGTAAACATATTTTTTCATAACTACTAAATCCTCCTTATGTCTTTTCACTTATTTCATTATACACTTGTAAGGGCTTACTTGCAAACGCTTTCTTTTCTGTAATTGATTACACATTTAAAAAAAGCCCTATATAAGGGAATTATTATTGTTAAAAAAATAACAACATTTTTCTCCTATCGGGCTAAATGATGGATAATCGTAATTAATTGATCAGTTTGTAATGTTTGAAGCATGTCTGGATTTTTAGTTATTGTTTCATAAAGAAGATGATGTTTTGTATCATAATCCTCTTTTGAAATAGTAATAACGACTCCTTCAAGCTGTTTCTTAGTGATATGAGTATCATAGATATAGGAATGCTTCACACCTAAAACATGGGATAAATGAGACATATATTGGTCTATATGAGTCGTTCCTAAATGAATCACTGTGTCACAATGCAAAGATAAATAGCGTGAAGCCACATCAGATACGATCAAAAGACCACCCTTTTTATTAAACTCATGCATGATGCGATACTGAGATGCATGATTCATAAATTGATGAATCACAAAATTGACATTCAGTTTTTCAGCATAATAAAGAATATCTTCATAGCTTTCTACAAATATAACCTGTTTCTTTTCTGTATTGAAATATGGTTCTTTACATAAGAAATGTGTACATTCTATCTTAGAAGAATCAACATGCAATGTAGTATGAATATTTTTCTTTAAGAAGTCATGATGATGAAGTCCATAAAGAATACTTGAACAGTCTAAAGGAAGATGTTTCTTGATTTCCTTTATTTCTCTTATTTCTTCACTAGAAAAGCTATGAGAATCCTGATAAATGAGGTATGAGACAAAGTTAGTATCTATCACTTGTCTTCTCATATATTCTAATAGTTTAGAAGGCGTAGTAAAGAGTATGTCAATACCCTTATAAATTGTCTGGCATTCTTCAAATGTATTGGTACCAGGATAAGATGTAACAAAACGATATTGTGTGTATTTATTATATTCTTTCATATCAAAAGAAGATGATAACAACTCTTCTTTATGTCCAAGCAAGATAATCTGAGTTTTCTCTTCATGAATCATAGATGCAAGTAAAGGTGGAATAATGGATAACAGACGATCTTTGGAAGAATCAACATTTAAGATAAATGATTGACTCTTCTCAATAAGTCTATACGATTTCTTCTGGATTATTCCAGGCGCAATCATTCCCATATCACCTAATGCATGAATAACCTCATCGGGCCATTTATATTTAATAAATTTCTTCATTTTTTAGATAAAATATATTGTCTCACTTTAGAAATAAAATAGAGAGAACCTGTAATAAATACAACACCTTTATGACTATAAGCCTCATCTACTGCATGTTTCCAGTCTTCATCAACCTTCACTGGGAAGTCTTCTGCAAGAGCTTTGGCAGTTGCACGACGAGGGTGATCAAACTGAGTAACAGTAATATCCTTTGATAAAGATAATAATGTTTCTAACATATGATGAGTATCCTTATCTCCTAGTGCGGAAAAGATGATTTTAATATCACTAAAATCACGGGCACTTTCAAAGAAGGCATCCATTCCTTCTCTATTATGTGCACCATCTAAGATGATTAAAGGATTTTGATGAATTGTTTCAAAACGTCCTTCCCATACTGCATCATGCATTCCTTTTTCTAAATCTGCATCTTTGAATGGGAATTCTTTTCTAATATATTCTAATATATTAATCGCAAGTGCACTGTTAGTAACCTGATAATGTGCTGAAGTAGATAAAGATATATGATAACCATGATAATCATAAGAAATAGAGGCACCATAATAGACACGCTTAGGTTTTCTTATTTCTATAACATAAGAATGATGCTTATGAGCTTCTTCATAGAAGACATCTAAGCATTCTGGTCTTCTTTCTGCCGTCATATAAGGAATACCACGTTTAATGATTCCCGCTTTACTTCTTGCAATACTCGCATATGTATTTCCTAAGAAGTTTATATGATCTAAACCAATATTTGTATTAACTGCAAGTATTGGTGAAATGATATTAGTGGCATCTAGTGTCCCACCAAGCCCTACTTCAAATAAGGCAATATCTACACCCTGTTCAATAAAATACATAACTGCGATAAATACTTCTATTTCAAACTTAGACAGCTCATAAGCCATCCAATCATCCATATAACGATTCGCATATCTTACAATAGTCGCTTCATCAATTGGTTTATCATTAACACGAATAATATCTAAACGATTTACTAAGGCAGGAGAAGTAAATGTACCTACCTTATAACCTGCACATTTTAATACTTCTTTTGTATAGTTAGTTGTAGAGCCTTTCCCGTTTGTACCGCCAATATGAACACATGTTAATTTAGTTTGAGGATCATAGAAATCATACATAAAGTTCTTAAAGTTTGTGAGAGAATAAACTCGATCCTTTTGTGCCTCAATAAACGCTAAAACCTGATCATAATCACTAAAACGAGGAAGAACAGGGATTGTCTTCTTCAATAAATAACGACCATTAGATTCTACATCTACACTATAATCATGCTGCTTAAAGAAAGAAAGATGTTCTTCATCTGTATAAGCAGTTAGTTCTTTTGTAACAAATCTTTCAGCAAGTTCAAGCAGTTCTTCTTGTACAAGAGTATCCTGATAATCTTCTGATACATAAACAAAAGATATATTAGAAAGATCTAAGAGTTCTAGTATACCTACAATTACTTCTCCACTGTAAGCTAAAAAGATCATCTTACAGGGATCTTTTAAAGCTCTTGATGTTTCATAATAATCTTTCGCAAGAAACTGGACAATTGCGTCTATATCTTCTTTTGTTGCAATCTTATATTCAAAATTTTCATTCATTTATATCACCTGTTGATATCTTAAAGTAAAAAGGATGGTTTGACCATCCTTTTTTTCTTAATTATTAGATTTTCTCAAAACGATCAACGTCAACTACAAATACTGTTGCCCCACCAACAAGTACATCTACCATAATTGGTGTAAAGAATTCACCCATTTCAGTAGGTGGTACTGTAGGTTCCTTTTCTACACGTTTCTTTGCATTGGCTTTAATGATTTCAATAGCGCTATCTACCTTATCATCATTTGTTCCTATAAAGAATGTTGTATTACCTTTCTTTAAGAAACCTCCTGAAGTAGCAAGCTTTGTGACAAAGAATCCACCTTCAGTTAAAGCGCTCTGGACAGTTGAACTGTCATCATTATTCACAATCGCAATTATCAGTTTCATACTATTGACCTCCTAATACGAATTAGTTTGTACATATATTCTAGCATATTCAAAGACAAAAATACATACATATTATATAATGGCTCATGGTGATTTATATGAGTATACAAGAAAAATTAATAAAGTGGTATGAAGTCAATAAACGTGATCTTCCTTTTAGAGATATTAAAGACCCTTATAAAATCTGGGTAAGTGAGATTATGCTGCAACAGACGACTGTCACTGCAGTGATTCCCTATTATAAACGTTTTATTGAAAGATTTCCGGATATAGAAACACTTGCGAATGCAACAATAGAAGAAGTCTATAAGTATTGGGAAGGGTTAGGGTATTATCGTCGTGCTTTGCATCTTCATAAGAGTGCTAATCTGATGAAAGATACATTCCCTAAGGAGTATAAAGACATTCTCGCGCTTATTGGTGTAGGCCCCTATACTGCAAGTGCTATTATGAGTTTTGCGTATCATAAGCCTTATATTGCGGTAGATGGGAATGCCTTAAGAGTATTGAGTAGATTATATGCGATAGAAGAGAATATTGCGTTAAATAAGACTGTGAAGACAATTACAGATATCGGTAATCAGCTAGTTATTGGTTATGATTCAGCAAAGATCAATCAAGGGATTATGGATTTTGCGAATGCGGTATGTTTACCTGTTCACCCTCATTGTAATGAATGTCCACTCCAGGAGGAATGCATTGCCTATTTGACAAATAAGCAGAACGTGCTACCTATTAATATAAAAAAAGTAAATAAGAAAAGCTTATCTTATCTTATATTACAGGTATTGTAGTATATGATGATGAAGTGATGCTTATTAAAAATAAAAATGGGCTACTAGAAAATATGCATTTACTTCCTCAATATGATGTAGAGAGTCCTTATTCCTTTATAGAAGCATTTAAAGAAGACTATGGGATCAACTTAGAGGTATTATCACACTTAAAGGATTTTAAGCATGTATTTACTCATCGTACATGGTATATGCATGTATATGTATTTAAAGCAGATATTCGTTCTATTGACTTCTATACAAAAAATAAGCAGGAGGAATTAACTATTCCTACTGCCCATAAAAAGATATTGAAATATTATGAAGGCTGATTAGAAATAATCAGTCTTATTTGTTCATGTCATATTTTTCAATGATTCTAGCAACAACTGGATGACGCACTACATCAAGTGCTGTTAAGTAAACAAAGGAAATACCTTTGACACCATCTAAGATCTTCATAGCATGTTTAAGACCATTTGTTGTCTGTTTAGGTAAGTCAATCTGAGTAATATCCCCTGTAATACACATCTTAGAGTTAAAGCCTAAACGTGTAAGGAACATCTTCATCTGATTGTCTGTTGTATTTTGTGCTTCATCTAAAATAACGTAAGCATCTTCTAGTGTACGCCCACGCATATAAGCAAGTGGAGCTATTTCAATAATACCCTTTTCGATTAATTTCTCTGTATTTTCTGCACCTAACATATCATAAAGTGCATCATAAAGAGGTCTTAAGTAAGGGTCAATCTTTTCCTTAAGGTCTCCAGGAAGAAACCCTAGGTTTTCTCCTGCTTCTACAGCTGGTCTAGTGAGAATGATTTTTTGTACTTCATGATTCTTTAATGCCTGTACAGCAAACACTACAGATAAGTATGTTTTACCTGTACCCGCTGGACCAATTGCGAACACCACATCATGATCTTTTAAAGAATGATAGTATTCTAGCTGTCCCATTGTCTTAGGATATATGATCTTGCCATGACTTGTACGGGCAATATGAATATCAAATAGAGAATCCATTTCATCAAGCTTACCGTTACGTCCTAACTTGATTGCGTACACCACATCTCTTTTAGAAATACGTACATCCTTTTTAGTAAGTTTAGCAAGTACCTGAATCACCTTTTCTAATACAGGGTCACTATGATCTAAATAAATGTCTGTACCACGGACATTGATTGCATTCTCAAATTCATCTTCCAATAAAGCGATATTTTCATCACTTGGGCCACACAACAATTGAATGGCATCTAAGCTATAATCACTTAACTGAATCACTTTTTCCATAAAATCATCCTTTCATTGAAAAAAAGAAGAGTCAGATGACTCTTCTAAAAATAAATCTTATCTACGACGTTTCTTCTGGTTCTTTCTAGCTGCTTCTGATTTCATTTTTCTCTTTAAACCAGGTTTAACATAGAATTCTCTTTTACGAGCTTCAGCAAGGGTTCCTGTTCTAGAAACTTGTCTCTTAAAACGACGTAAAGCATCATCTAAAGATTCATTTTCTCTTACTACTGTCTTTGCCATTGAACTTTCCCCCCTTTACCGCTAAATTCGAATATGATTATACACAATGATTTTTAATAATGCAAGCCTTTTTTGACTTTTATTTTTCAAGTTTTACATATCATCTTCTAATTGTTCATTATAGAGTTTTTTCGCATATTCCTGAGCAATGAATTTATCTCCGGGATAAGGTGTATTACCCACTAGTGATGTCATGAACTGTTCATGACCTTTTCCTAAAATCAAAATAACATCACCTGGACAGGCTGCATCTATTGCCTGCTGGATAGCATAACGACGATCAGTAATAATCACTGAAATAGGATCAACAATCTGTTCTTGAATCTGTGAACAGATGCCTTCGATATCATCATCTCTTTCATCCTGTTCTGTCAATATAACATAATCACAGTATTTATTAGCTAAAGCACCTATCTTACTTCTTTTATGGATATCTTTACGTCCTGGTGCACCAAATACCGCAATTAAATGACCATTTCCTTTAACACTATGAACAAACTTGAATACTTCCTCAAAGTTATGTGCATGCTGACAATAATCAACAATAATATGAAAATGCTGTTTAACAGGGACAACTTCCATTCTACCCTCTACTGGCTGAATATATTTAATCGCATTCACGATTTCATCCGGTGTCATTTCTAAGGCATAAAGAGTTGTCAATATTGCAAGAGTGTTAGATATATTAAATGGTGCAATAATAGGAACTTCTACATGATAGTAATGATTTTTAATATAGATATTAAATGCTGAATGATCTATATAATATTCAATCTCACGTGCCATAATATCTGCTTTATGATGAATACCATAGGTTAATATTTTAGCATGATCAGCCATATCCTTATAGTTAGTAGTTAGATAATGATTAAAACGTACTTCATCTGCATTAAGAATGGCATAACCACCTTCTTTAAGCAATCTAAAGAGTTTAACATAGGATGTCATCAGGTTATCTACAGTTCCATGAAAGTCCATATGTTCTTCATAGGCATTTGTAAATACCGCAATACTGAAATTAACTGAATCAACACGCTTTAAAGCTAAGCCATGAGAAGAGACTTCTAGAGTAAAGCCCTTCACATTCTCTTTAACCATGTTATAGAAGTTACGATGCAAACAGATAGGATCTGGTGTAGTACCAGTCATCTGCATCATTGTAGGTCCATATTCTATTCCGTTGTTACCTACATAGCCCATCTTTAAATAACGTCCGAGTAGTCTTGCAACAACACGGGCTACGACTGTTTTACCACTTGTTCCTGTAACACCTATTCCTGTCATCTTATAGGAAGGATGATCATAGAAGAGATCTGCCACACGATTAAGTTCATCTAAGACATCTGATACCTGAATATAAACAATGCCCTGATAATAACGACGTAACGGCTTAGAATGAACAATACATTTAGCACCTTGGAAAATGGCATCATCGACATATTTATGACCATCTGTCACAAGACCTTCAATACAAAAGAAGATAGAATCCTTTCTTACATAACGAGAATCGCTATGAATAGATTCAATCTTTATATCACTTTCAACTTTAAAAAGCTCATTAAGCTTCTTCACTAGAAACCACCCCGATTAAATCATAACCTCGATGATCTGTTATCTTTACTTTATAAATATGTCCTTCTTTTAAAGAATGATCTGCAACAAAAACCTTTAAGTAATTAGAGGCATGTCCTACCATGTAGCCATCCTTTTCTTCTTCAATAAGCACTTCTAGTTCCTTATTCATTTCAGATAATGCGAATTCAGTTTTTAATTCATCAGAAAGCTGCAATAGTCTTCTAACACGGTCTTTCTTGACATCTCCTGGTATCTGATTTGGCATTCTATCTGCTGGTGTTCCCTTTCTTCTTGAATAAGGGAAAACATGTAATTGATTGAAATGAAGTTTTTTAATCCAGTTATATGTATCAACAAAGTCTTCTTCTGTTTCTCCAGGGAATCCTACAATGACATCTGTAGTAATAGAGATACCTGGTAACGCTTCTTTAAGTTCAAAATATTTCTTTTCAAATTCAGCTGTATTATAATGTCTTGCCATTCTTCTTAAAATAGAATCTGTACCAGACTGAATAGGAATATGTAAATGATCTACGATAATAGGACTTCTACCAATAAGTTCAATGATTTCATCACTCACCTGACTCATTTCAATAGAAGAAATACGTAATCTCTTTAATCCCTTGATTTTAGTTGTTAAGTCTACTAATAGATCATAGAAAGAATAATTGTCTAAATCCACACCATAACCCGCTGTATGAATACCCGTTAAGACGATTTCTACAAATCCTCTATCTACAAGTTCCTGAGCCTGTCTTAAAACATCTTCCTTTGGACGAGAACGAACTCCACCACGTGCATAAGGGATAATACAGTATGTACAGAAGTTATTACATCCATCCTGAATTTTCAGGAAGGCTCTTGTTTTATTTTCAAATGCATGAATACTTAAGTCTTCAAAACGAGAGACCTTCATAACATTTTCTATTTTCACAATCTGTTTATGTGTCATCTTATATTCTTCTACAAAGTCTACAATAGAAGCACGATGTTGTGTTCCAAGTACTACAGAAACGCCTTCTATTTCTGTGATTTCTTCACTTGCTACCTGTGAATAGCATCCCACTACACAGATGACTGCATCAGGATTAGTACGATGTGCCTTACGGATCATCTGTCTTGATTTAGAGTCCCCTGTATTTGTGACAGTACATGTATTAATAACATATACATCTGCAGGAGATTCAAAGTCGATATTGTCATACCCTCTTTTCTTGAATATTTCTAACATCGCTTCTGATTCGTAGCTGTTTACTTTACAGCCTAATGTATGAAAAGCAACTGTTGCCATTGTCTCACTTCACTTTCTTTATTAATTTCTTGTATGTACGATCACTAATTAATTGATGATCATACATGTATTGTATGAACTGTGTATATTCACCATGTTCATAATAAACCACTAATTCTTTTGCATCTTCAATAGATGCCCTGTTAGAATGACGATTATCATCACCAATCACAATACGACAGATCAGTGAATAGTCTTCTTTCACAAATAGATAGATAGTGCCTAATTCTTCATAATAATAGGCAATATGGGATTCATTTTCATATACTTTTTCTAAGCTGGAAAAAGGTGTATCAAATACAACTGGTCCATAATATCTAAAAGCAGTATCTAGTGTAATTGGCTGATTCTTCACATATTCTGCATGCTGCTTTAATAAGAGAATCTGATAATCATTGATATACCAATTATTGATATCAGGAGAATAGATAGGAATATAAATATCTCGTGAACTTTCTTCATCATAAAAATGAGGGAGTGTTTCTAATACATTCTTTAAATCATTATTAAACATCTTTCTTTTTTCTTCATAGGTAATATATTCAAACATATCATAATGACCTGACGCAAAAAGATTATAGGAACCTTCAATTGCATCTTTTACATCTAGTGCACGCAAAAGGATTTCCATATTGAATAATTCAATTTCTGATTTAACTTTAAAACGAATATTCAAGTCTTCTAATTCTTTTTTATGTTCTTCACAATAATGATATAAGTTTGTTTTATTGTATTTTATATCCCTGCTGTATTTATTAATGACTGCAATAAAGTTCATATTAATCCCCCAATTCTCTTCTATACCCTATAACACTAAGCATATATAAAGGTGCTGTCTCACTTCTTAAAATACGATTACCAATAGAGCATGGCACAACACCCATTGACTGCATCTTTTCTACTTCCTGATGATCAAAACCACCCTCTGGTCCTACTATAATAGTAATAGATGTATGAAGGTCATTGAGTGCTTTTGTGAAAGCATGATGTTCTCCATTCTTACTTTCTTCCTCATATGCCACAACATTCACTTCAGATAAATAATCCTTTAATTGTGATAATTGAATAGGAGGTGTAATCTCAGGAACAATCTGTCTATGACATTGTTCACTTGCTTCCTGGGCGATGCGAACAAAACGTTCCTTCTTCTTGTTAAAACGTCCTTCATCCATTTTCACTATACTTCTAGAAGCACGCAAAGGAACTATACGTGTAACACCTAGTTCTGTTGCTTTTTGAATCACAAATTCAAACTTATCACTCTTTGGCAAACCATAAATAAGTGTTACTTCAACATCTAATTCATTATCTTCCTGAAGTTCTTCTTTAATTTGTAGTAAACCCTGCTTTGTATCGATGATTTCACATAAGTAAACATGCTTGTCTTCATCAATACAAATGACATGTTCACCCTCTTCCATACGCATTACTTTAGTAATATGCTTATACATAGAATCATCAGTGATAATGATGTCATTTTGTCTATAATTATTTTTAATAAAATATCTCTGCATAATCATCTCTCTCCTCTAGCATTCTAACATTTTTATGAAACAATGAAAAGAAAAAGAAGATAGAGGGGGTTCTATCTTCTTTCAAATAACTTATGCTTCTTTAGCTATAAATCCGTTATCATAGTCAATTACTACATGACTGTTGGCATGAATTGTACCTTTGATTATTTCTCTTGCAAGCATTGTTTCAATATGTGACTGAATATAACGCTTGATTGGACGTGCACCAAATGTGGCATCAAATGCATCTTGTGCAATTCTGTTTTCAGCTGCATCAGTGACTTCTAGAGTAATCTTCTTCTCTTCTAGACGACCTTCAAGTTCATGAATAAACTTATCAATAATCTTATAAACAACACTTGAATCAAGTGAGTTGAACATAACGATTTCATCAATACGGTTTAAGAATTCAGGTTTGAAGTGCATCTTTAATTCATTATCTACTTCTTTACGTGTTTCTTCATTGTTACCCTGTAACAAGTACTGAGAACCAATATTAGAAGTCATAATGATAATTGTATTCTTGAAGCTGACTACATTACCCTTAGAATCTGTTAAACGACCATCATCTAGAATCTGTAATAAGATATTGAAGACATCTGGATGGGCTTTTTCAATTTCATCTAATAAGACAATACTATATGGAGCACGTCTCACAGCTTCAGTTAACTGTCCACCTTCTTCATAACCTACATATCCTGGAGGAGCACCTAATAAACGAGAGACACTATATTTCTCCATATATTCACTCATATCGATACGTACGATATTCTTTTCACTATCAAAGAGCTGTTCAGCAAGTGTCTTAGCCACTTCTGTCTTACCTACACCAGTAGGACCTAGGAACAAGAATGAACCAATAGGTCTATTCTCATCATTGATACCAGCACGACTTCTAAGTATTGCATCAGTGACTTTAGTGATGGCTTCATCCTGACCAATAACTCTCTTCTTCATAATATCTTCAAGATGTAATAGTTTTTCTTTTTCTGATTCCATTAACTTAGAAACTGGAATATTAGTCCATCTAGAGATGACTTCAGAAATAGTATCTACAGTGACCTTTTCCTGTAATAGAGCATCATCATTTTCTTTAGCCTGATATTCTTCTATCTCTTTATTAATAGCTGGAATAGTCTGGTATTTAATTTTAGAGGCTTCTTCTAGGTTACCCTGAGATTCAAACTGTGCCATCTGTGTTTCTAAACGTACTTTTTGGTTCTTTAAATCCTTGATATGATCCACCTGAGACTTTTCTGATTTCCATTGTTCAGTTAATCCAGCAATCTTTTCATTTAAAGAAGCAATTTTTTCTTTGATTTCTTCCAGTCTCTTTTCGTTATCTTCAGTTGAATCTTCTTTTTCAATAGAGATTCTTTCCATTTCTAGACGATTCTTATCACGAGTAATTGTATCTAGTTCTTCAGGCATAGAGTCAATTTCCATACGTACTGAAGCACATGCTTCATCAATAAGGTCAATGGCCTTATCTGGTAAGAAACGATCTGTAATATAACGATCACTCATATGAGCCGCTGCGATAATTGCACTATCTTGGATCTGAACACCATGATGAGATTCAAATGGTTCCTTTAAACCTCTTAGAATTGCAATTGTATCATCAATATCAGGTTCTTGTACCAATACCTTCTGGAAACGTCTTTCTAAGGCTGCATCCTTTTCAATATACTGACGATATTCATCCAATGTTGTTGCACCAATACAATGTAATTCACCACGTGCTAACATTGGTTTTAATAAGTTAGCGGCATCCATAGCACCATCTGTCTTACCTGCACCTACTAACTGATGGATTTCATCAATAAACATAATGATTTGTCCTTCAGACTTCTTAATTTCATTTAAGACAGCTTTTAATCTTTCTTCAAATTCACCACGATATTTAGCACCTGCCACAAGTGAACCTAAATCAAGTTCAAATAAAGTTTTATCTTTTAATGTTTCAGGTACATCGTTCTTAACTATACGCCAAGCAAGTCCTTCTACAATCGCAGTTTTACCTACACCTGGTTCACCAATCAAAATTGGGTTATTCTTTGTTTTACGTGATAAAATCTGAATCACACGTCTGATTTCTTCATCACGACCAATAACTGGATCAATCTTGCCATCTTTTACATCTTTAACAAGATCACGTCCATATTTTTCTAGTACTTCATAATTATTTTCTGGGTTTGGAGTATCCACTTTATGTCCTCCTCTCATTTCCTTAATTACTTTTTCAACTTCTTTTTTATTTAAATTATAACGAGATACAAAGTTTTTAATAAAGGTGCTTTGCGTATTAAATAATGCAAGAATAAGATGTTCTACACTCATATAGTCATCTTTATATTCTGTCTTAATTCTTTCAGCATTCGCAATCCAGCTATTGAGATCATAGCTTAAACGAAGCTGATCCTGAGTCACCTGCCCAACGCTTGGCTTCTTATTAATCTCCGCATTTAATAAATCCTGTACTTCTGGGATAGAGATATTAAGTTTTGTCAGTACTCTATAGAAAATACCAGAACTATCTTCTAATAATGCATACATGAGATGTTCAACATCAACAATCTGTTGATTCAGAGCTAACGCATTCTGAGCTGCACGTCCAAATGCTTCCTGCATTGCTTCTGTCCATTTTTCACCATTCATCGCAATCACTCCTTTAGCACTCTTCTTTCTCTTGTGCTAATGCTAGTATATCACTTTTATTAGCACTGTCAAGAGGTGTGTGCTAATTATTTCATGAAGATTTTGTGAACGCCACAAGTGTTAAACTGCAAACTTAACACATAAAAAAATAATATAAAACAGGTGGAAGAATATGCCGTTATAAATCGCATAATCCCCACCTGTTTTTTTCTATAACTGTCTGTTTATTCTTCAATATCTTCCATAGAAATGAGTTCCTGTGATACATCCAACTGAGAGAAGCGAAGACCATGATCCTCGTACTCAAATTCTCCTCTCTGATTATCAATCGGATCAATGCGGAGCCATTTTTTCTCTGGCATGAATTCTTTTTGAATTTCAGAGTTAGCTGGCATACGGAAAATGTCGAGATTACCAAAGTAATAGTTCCAACGCTCTTTATCTCCTTCACGCCATGCACTTCCACCAAAAGAAGGGTCTGCAAATACCCATCCATAAGGTGCTACATAGAATTGTGCCCAATCATGGCATCCTGTATAACACTTGGTTGCATATAGACCTGACTGCCAACGCGCTGGAATTCCAGACATACGGCAAAGTGTGATAAATAAGAGTGCCTGTACACCACAATCACCTTTTAGATTGATTGCACAATATTCTGGAATACATTCAATTGTGAAATATTCTCTCATGAAAGAATACATCACTTTTGTTGTCACAAAATCATAGAATCGATGTGCCAAAATAATTGGATTTGTCTCATCTCCTGCAAGTTCATCTCTTAGTTCTCTTAAGTAAGGAGTGAATACGATATGTGGTGTCTGTTCTTCCAGACAGAAATCTGGCTGTTCTTCAGACACCTTGGCAGGATCTAACTCTACATAATTTACATGGTAGTCAAATGAATAATCGACCATAAACTCCTGATTTTCTTTCAGTTCAGTCTCAAAATATACTGTTCTCTGTGGTGCATCAAAAGGTGCTATATATGTAATCTCTGGACTAGATGCATGGATCTCTACATTAGAAACCTGTTCGTATACCTTTGGAATTGGAAGATGTACACGAACCTTGTGTCCTACTTCTTCGAATTCTTTCTTAGCTTTTATTGTTGAACGTATACGAGTGTGCACAGTTCTTCCACCATGTTCCTTCATGTAATGTATATTGTCGTTAAGTAGATTCTGATTTAGATTATTTTGCTTTTCATCCTCTGGATTTTCTGCAAGGACACGCTTTGCGTAATCTGGACGAGTCTTAATTAGATTTTCATAGAATCGACGCTGAAAATGTACCTCGCCATCAATATAAATCCAATCTGCTGCACTGATTTCTTTCAGATGATCTAACTCTTCTTTTTTGAAATCACGTAGATGACTCATCATAATCTCCAATGCTTCATCATAAGTAAATGGATATTCGTTTCCACCCATAACACCGATGACTTCCTGTTCGATTTCCAAACGTTTTCTAAGAGCCTGTGGAATATCCTTCTCTTCTAGAAAATAACGAATCATTTTCTGGGTTCCAGCATAATCACCATAAATTTTTAATTTCAAAACGTCCTCTGGAAGCGGAACATTCATAAAAGATAAATCCTGATACATGAGTTATACCTCCTCGTATAATAATTTATATTACTGTTCGATTTCAGAACAAGTGAACTACCAAGACTAAAATGGCATATCCGTAAAGATTGCATCCAGATTTGCATAAGTAATGTGTTTTGTTTATGCAGTTATACCTAGACTACTCTTAAAATATATTCAATAATTCATTCTTGAGGTCAGTGAACCAACACCGTGCTCGAAATATAATAATTGTATACTTTTTATTGCATTATAAGCCTGTTTCTCACCTAAAAACATTAAGTATGATACACCTAATTCTTTTGCAAATGCTGTCTAACTTATCAAGCTTTGTTTTCGAACTTCTTATATATTTCAAAAAAACATAAGTAATCTTTTTTTAAAATACAGCAAAATTATAACATGCATGCGATAAACTTTCTGTATTTTTAAACATAAGATAAAAAAATCTCACCTTATAAGAAGTGAGATTTTATATATTTATAGTATTGTTGCAAAAGGAATCCAGAACATACATAATAGAACCATTACTACCTGTAGGAGCCATGTACTTCGAGTCATTTCAATCATCGAATAGTAACCTTTACTATAAGTCAAAAGAGGAACTGTATCGAGTGGAAATAAATAACAATTACAGGCACATAATGAAGCTGTCATCACAACAACTATAGGTGAAACACCTGCAGAACTCGCAATAATAATAAATATTGGTACAACAAGAGGAATAAGTGCTGTTGCCACAGGTATGATTAGAAGTAAGCCAAAAATTAGAACAGCACATATCCCACTCATTAATACAACTGATGATGTAAATGGTGGAATAGCATCCACAACAGTCTGAATAATACCATTTTTAAGAATCATATTGCACATAGAAGTCAAAGCACCTACAAGAAAGAATGCATCCCAGCTATTTTCTTTCACAAATGTTTTGGTATCAAGAATATCTATACCAGGAAAGAATAATAAACTACATCCAATGATTGCAACTATAATAATATTAATATCATGAATCCAGGAAGAAAGAATCCATAGCACTAACATTCCTCCTACAATAAACAATACTTTATATTCACGTATATCCATTGTTTCTGGTATATCAAGATGATTGATAAATTGTTTGATATCTTCTTGACTGACCTGTACCGGATGATAGATTCTCACAAATACAAGCCAAGATAAAGGAATCATGATACAAGCAATAGGAATACCATATTTCATCCAGTCCACAAAGGTAATTGTAAGTCCTGTATATTTTTCTAGCTGTGCCATTGCGAGAATATTAATAGAACTACCTGCTGGAGTCATCATGCCACCAATCATACTGGAAACAGGTATTGCAATCATAAATGCCTTACCTGTTTTTCTTTTGTCTTCTTCATTCTTATATATATCAAGAAACTTGAGGGATATTGCCATAAAGATCGCACATGTTGGAATATTAGATACAATAGAAGACAACAATGCACAAGCAATCACTAATGCAAGAAGAACAGTTTCAATATTCTTCCCAAATATTCTTAATAGTCTTCTTAATATACGATGAGCGACTGGTATAACAGTAAGTGCAGCCGCAATTCCAAATGAAGCAACCACAAAGAAAATAACCGGTTCACTAAAACCTTCAAAAGCAACTTTCAAATTATCTGTCACTTTTAATACTGGCATCAAAGCACACATGAGTAAACTTGTCACAATAATAGGTAATGCTTCAGTGATAAGAAGACATAGAAATGCAAGGAGTATTCCTAATGTTCTATTAGGTTTTACTCCTAATCCTATATAATCAGGAAGAAGCACTGCAATGCTCAGTATAAGCAGTGCTCCTGTGATTCCTAGAATTTTTCTCTTTGTATTCATAATTAGATATGCTTATTTAAGAATTCTAATACAATATTCAATACTGTATCATTATCAAATCCTAAGCATCCATGGTTCGCATTATTGAGTTTATAGAATTCAACTTCTTTACCCATTTCTTTCATATAGTTATAAAGCTGACAGCTCTGATTGAAAGGTACAAGCATATCTCTGCTTCCATGAATAATAAGTGTAGGAGGTGTTTTACGATCCTTTGATAAATAGTTCATAGGAATAGTCTTTGCAGCTAGTTCTAGATTTTCTAACACATTCTTCTGTCCTATTTCAAATCCTTCTGGACTTTCTGGATCATAATGATTCTGTGAACTTTCATAGTAATTCATTAGAGAGAATACTGTTGGACCATAAACATCTACAATACAGTTTACTTCAGCTGAATAGTCTGAGTATAGATCTGTATCAGGTTCAGTGTCTCCAGTAAAGCCTGCCATTAATGCGGTATGTCCTCCTGAAGAGTCACCTGCAACTGCCATATGATCAACATCTATATGATATTCATCCGCTTTCTTCTTTAAGAAACGAATTCCTGTTTTAGCATCTTGCATCTGTGCAGGGAATGGTGATACTTCTGATGGGCGATATTGTATAATAGCGACCACATAGCCTTTTTCAGCTAAACGAATATGACGTGAGATATTATTCCATAACCACTGTTCGTGGAAAGCAGAGCCTTGAATATAAGCAACACAAGGCCATTTTCTTGGTTGTGCCATTTCTTGATCAGATGCACCAAAGTGAAGTCTTGGTTCAAGAATAATCATTTTTAAATCTCTACCATCACGTGAAGCATAATGAACATCTGTATGAATATCTACATAATGTCCCCAGTCATCAGACAAGCCATCAATGACATGACATCCTTCTGGCACTTCATCTGTATGAGGAAAATCCTTAGGAACAGTTGTAGGAATAGGATCCAACAATGTTCTTTCATCCATAATCTTTTTATAATCAAACATATTAATCACCTCTTAAGCAATGACTTCTTTCTTTTTACTTTTTGCATTATATGCAAGTAAAATAACTAATACAACTGTAACAATTATTGCTCCATAGACAAATGCCTGATGTGAATTGATGCCACCAAGCATAGCACTTGCGCCAGCAAGAACATAACCAAATACAAATGAACCGAGTGAGTTACCTACAAAACCAAATGATGTTGCAAGAGCTGAGTTTGATTCATCTGTACCATCATTTACAAAGAAGTTAATAAATGGCATCCACCAGCAGAAGCCCACTTTTAAGATAGTGACACCGATATACCACATAACAGTAGTATTTGTCATACCAATAATTGCAAGACCAATTACATTTAATACTAATGATAAAGGACCAACCTTCATACCAATCTTATTTTTCACAAATCCAAAGAATAAACCACCAATTAATGATGCAATACCACCCCAGCTAGCAATTGATGCAGCCTGTACTGTAGTAATGACACCTGTTTCTACTGATGCAAGAGATAAACAGTTATCAATTGCACAATAACCTAAACAGTATAATAACTGTAATGCAAAACCAACATAAGCAATTTTAGGAAGTTTTGTTTTTTCTTTCTTTTCTACATGAGATTCTGTTTTTTCTTCTTTTCCTACTTCATTAACAAATGAAGGAATACCAAATATTACTAATAAGAAGATTGCAAGTGCATATAAATAAGCACAATATGCAAAATGCCAGTTATACACCATGATAGCTGCCATTGTATAAGAGAAGATACTTGCACCTAAACCTACACAAGATGACTGTAATCCCATCATCGTATTAGCTGTTTTACCTTCAAAAAAGTCTACAATCAAAGATGCAGATAATGGCTGGATCAAACCAACACCTATGCTTGCAATAACACGAATACCAATCTTAAGACCTAAAGTTGGTGCAAACATTGGGAAGAATCCACCAATAAAGCACATCATAATACCAATAAGACATAAATTCTTTTTACCAACCTTTGATGCCATTGCCCCACCAATAATATTCGCAATCATTCCACCAACAACTGGGAAAGTAACGAACATCTGTAAATACCAAGTAGGTGCATCTGGGAATTCTTTAGCTAAATCCCCTAATAGACATCCTCCTACTGATACACTTGCGAGAAGCAGTGATAATGATAATACTGCTACCTGGAAGACTCTTAATCTTCCGCCTGTTAAATTTCTTTTTTTATTCATTTTTTTCATCCCTTTCTTTTTATTACAATCATATTGTACTTATTCTTTTCACCTCCCATTATCCGTTTTGTAACCACTTTCTTCCAATTTGTGACATACGCTTACATTTTTATACAAAAAAAGATATCTGATCACTGATCCGATATCTCATATTTGCTTTTCCTATATTCTAATGGTGTCATGTTAAATTTCTTTTTAAATGAAGCATAGAAACTCTTTTCATCCGCAAACCCATTATCATAAGCAATATCCGCAATACGCTTATCTGTCGTATAAAGTTCATTGGATGCTTTCATAAGTCTAAATCCATTAATATATTGCTTAAAGCTTACATCTGCATAGCGTTTAAACAATCTACTAAAGTATTCTCTAGAATAACCAAACTCCATCGCTATAGAGGAAACAGTGATTTCCTCCTGATAATGTTCTTCTACATACTGTAATACAAGACTCATCTTATCATGATTATGTTTAGTACTTTGTGTTTCGTTGCATTCTTTACTGACAAAACGATTAAAGATTAATCCTAGAATATGAAATAAAACCTCATTTAATGCAAAATAGTCTTTGGTATCTTGTTCTAGAATCGCATAAAGCTTTTCACAGTACTCTACTAATTCCTGTCGATCCTCATCTGTAGAATCAGGACTCATAAAACTTATTTTAGTCTGTCTCAGCTTGGGATAAATCTTTTCAATATAAGTCCCTTTAAATGTAAGAGACATGACATCTTGATTTCTTATTTCTTTTTTTGGTTCAACATTATGAATAGCACCACTACTTATAAGAATACATTCTCCAGGATGAATAACTGTCTTTTCAGTATCTACAATAAATCTTATTTCCTGATTCCTACTGTAAATAAGTTCTGGGCCATGATGCCAATGCAATGGTACATCCTGTACTGGCCATTCAGAATGAATCTGAATAAAGCATGGATATTCATCTGGCCAGGCTAAGGGCTGATATAAATCACTATAGATGAATTGAGCACTATTATTATCATCAAACCCAACATTCTTTTTCATTACTAAATCAATGTCTTTTTTCAAAATTTCACCTTCCTTTTTCCATGTATTCTATCTGTAGCTCATCAGCCAAATAGAGATCACTCATACAATGCATATCAGAAATGCCCTCTCTCATCAACTGATATGTCATAGAATGATAGAAGAAATCCAATGCCTCATCTAATGAGAGTCCCTGCTTTTTCGCAAAGCATTCAATAACTCGACTATATTTTTTCTGAAGAAGAATAGGGTTAGCCATCATAATATTTCACTTCCTTCAAAGTGTAATAAAGAGAGTGCTTTATCTGTGCGAAATCATATTGAGATATAACACCAACTTTCCCACGGCGTTTGAATCTACTACACCATTTTACAGCTTGTTCATAGAGTGGAGTTACATAGAATCCTCGACCAAAATCCAAATTAGGACGAGAATGTATCAAATCAGGGTTTACGACTTCTAAAAAAGATCCGTGATAGACAATCATATTACTACTCCTCTTTCTTTCATTACATTAAGAATTTCTTCTACAATATAGTCCTTGCTTTGAGTATGTAATACTTCATATTCAGGAATAATGTACTGATAGAGAATATCGCTTTGTTTAGTTAATGCTTGGTAAACATCTGTAGCATCAACTCCTAATTTAGCTGCTACATTTTCAATACAGAATACCGCAAATTCTAATTCATTTGAATTCTTGATTTTTTTATTATTCATCATACACACCCTCTTCTCATCTATACATAATCATAACATAGAAATAGAATTTTACAGATATAAAAAATCTCACTTGATCAAAGTGAGATTAAAAAGTAGTCAATCATAATCGAAAGACTACTTTTAACACATTTTATATCAAACACCCTTTTGTAACCCACAACATATTTCCTTCAACCTAGAAATAATGTCATCATTTACTGTGATTTCTCTATATACGAGCGTTAATTTCCATGGAATAGCATCAATAAGTTCTATCTTCTTAAGACCTTCAAGTAATTCTTCTTTTAAATGAATATCCGCATCAATACCTATTCCAGTTTTTTCAAAGCAGAATCGATAAATCAATGGGTTTTCCATAGTACTGATTACAATATTAGGTGTAAATCCAAAATCTCCACAACGTTGAACAAGATTATGATAAGTTGAGTATTTCTGATTCATTGTTATTAATGGCTGATTCTGCAAATCCTTAATACTTAGTACTTCCCTATCATAATATGGATGACCAGGATATATAATCGCATTCATCTTACCTGTATAAATAGAAATAGATGAGAATTCTTTATAAGAACAAGCACCAACCATAACCCTACATCAAGTGTATTATCACAGAGTCTCTCTATCACTTCATTATTTTCTAATTCATCCCATTGTATCTGTAACCCAGGAAAATGATCTGTCAAATGAGAAATCTGTTCTAAAGGTAGTATGTTAAGCGAACCACAGGCAAATCCTATATGGATTGTACGCTGAAGTTAGTTGAATTGTTGCAGCTTTTGTTTTAAGTCCTCTAGCTGATATAAGAGTTCCTGACTCTGAGCATAGAAATAATGACCACTTTCAGTAGGAATAGTACCATTAGCAGTACGTTCAAACAGCTGAGTCTTAAGTTCATTTTCTAGTTTAACAATAATACGGCTTAATCCCTGTGGTGTAATAAATATCTGTTGTGCTGCTTTATTAATGCTTCCTTCTTCATAAACAAGACGAAAACAGCGAATATCTCTCGTATCCATACCAACACTCTTTACTTGATATTTATAGTATACCTTTACAAAGTATTCTGCACAATCTCCTCTATAAGAATCTATTCAGATTCTCCTTTATTCATCATTGAACGTATCTTCTGCATACGTTCATCTAATTTAGCACTTTCTACTGAACAGTCATAAAGTTCCTGAGCAATAAGCTTTGCTTCGTCTTCAGGAATATTCTTCTTATAGCGTAATTTATGTTCCAAACTTGCCCAGAAATCCATCGCAATAGTACGAAGCTGTACTTCTACATAAACATACTTCTTTGTCTTCTGCAAAAAGATTGGTACCTGCACAATTAAGTGTAAACTACGATAACCACTAGGTTTAGGATTTTTAATATAATCCTTCATCTCAATCAAAGTAATATCATCCTGTCTTAAGAAGCTATCTGCAAGTTCATAAATATCTTCAGGAAATGAACAAACAACTCTGACTCCTGCAATATCTCTTATATTTTCTTCTAATGATTCCATAGTCATTGGAATATTCTTGCGTCTTACTTTTCTCGCAATACTATCATATGATTTAATACGTGACTTAATGCTTTCAATGGGATTACCATCATATTCTAAAGAATATTCCTGATCTAATACTCTGAATTTTGTTTCTATCTCCATTACCGCACAACGATAATAGGACATTAAAAGATCAAATGGCTTTTTATTCTTATCTAATAAATCTAAGAACTCATCAGAAAGAATACTCTGTTTCATAAATTCTTCTCTTTTTTGTTCAATGATTTTAAATCCACTTCTTTTTATATCTTCTAGATTTCTCATATATTCATCCTTCTTTCAATCTATTTCATTATAATGTATTTCTATGAAAAAATGAACTGAGAAACCTCAGTTCATTTGATCCAATGCTTTCCTGAATTGTTTTCTAAACAACAATACTGTAAATGTGATTGCAAGAATATCTGCCACCGGTTCAGCCAAATAAACAGCTGTTGTCTTATCCACAAGTAATACTGGCATAATATAAATAAGTGGGATTAAAAGAATAAATTTTCTTGTAACTGCCACAATAACTGATGCTTTCGCATTACCTAAAGCCACAAATGTCATCTGACAGGCAATCTGTATTCCAAAGAGTCCTACGACTGCCATATAGATTCTAAGTGCTTGAGTGGTAAAGAGTGAGAGTTCTTGTGCATTTGTAAAGAGTCCTACAAACATCTGTGGGAAGATCTGAATAAGAAGCCAGATACATATTGAGAATACTAGACTGACTTTTAATAATAATTTAAATGTCTTTCGAACACGTTCTCTATTCTTAGCCCCATAGTTGTAGCTGATAATAGGCTGTGCCCCCTGTCCTAATCCCTGTAAAGGAAGCATCGCAAACTGCATAACACTAGTCAATATGGTCATTGCCCCTACTGCTATATCTCCCCCATATTTTAATAAAGAAGAATTGAAGCAGACCTGGATGACACTCTCACTTGATTGCATCACAAAGGTAGAAAGACCTAAAGCAAGACAAGGTAAGATGACTGAGTGATCTAAGGATAAGTTTTTCTTTTTTATTTTAAGTTTTGTCTTTTTACCAAATAAGAAGCGAAGAACATAAAGACATGAGCATCCTTGAGAAATAATTGTCGCAAAGGCTGCTCCCTTAACACCTAAGTGAAATCCAAAAATAAGAATTGGATCTAAGATAACATTACATAATGCGCCAATGACAACTGAAATCATTCCGTTTTTCGCAAATCCCTGAGCTGTAATAAACATATTCATTCCCAATGTTAATTGGACAAATAGTGTTCCCATTGCATAGATATTCATATAGTCTATGGCATAGGTAATTGTATTACTGCTTGCGCCAAAAGCAAGTAAGAAGGTACGATTTCCAAAAAATAGAATAAGTGTAAGTACGATAGAAACGATAATCTGCGTAATAAAACAATTACCTAATATCTTTTCAGCATAATCATTATTACCCTGACCCATATAAATAGACGCACGTGGTGCACCACCATTACCAACCAATGAGGCAAAGGCTGTCACAATCATAATTAACGGCATACAAACGCCAACACCTGTTAAGGCAAGAGCACCCGTTTGAGGAATATGACCTATAAACATACGGTCTACAATGTTGTAAAGCATGTTGATTAATTGCGCAATGACTGTTGGTAAGGCGAGTTGTCTGAGTAATTTGCCTACTGGTTCAGTCGCAAGAAAGTCTTTATTCTCCATATGTACCTCCTATTCTTTGTGATTCAATGAATATTAAATCTTCACTATTTTCAATTGTTAGAATACCATGACATTGATTAGAGATACATAGTGGATCATGTGGTTCTAATATATAACCATCAAGCGGATAATCACAATTCTTTAATGTGAGAGTACAAGTCTTTTCAGTAAAGCATGAAAAGTACTTATATTCCCTGCAATCTATTTGATGCTTACCTTTAGGCAAGAGGTATATTCTGTTTATATCATCATATAAAGTGATTTTAATATCGGGATGCTGTCTAAGATAGATAAGTACACCTAAAAAATGATCAATACGACCACCAATAACACCATAAAGATCTATTTCATCAAAACCTCTTTTAAGTGCTTCACTAATAGCAAGTTCTGTATCTGTTTCATCCTTATGAGTAGGAAAAGTAAGTACTTCTAATCCTTCTAAGTATTCTTTATGTTGTAAAGAATCAAAGTCTCCAATAGCACATAATGGTTTAATTGATTGACGGTGTAGATGTTCTAAACCACCATCAACTGCAATATAAGGGATGTCTTTATTAAAGACATCCCCATTATTCATGCTTGCATATAAGCCTATTTTCATTTGAGTGAGTCAATAGCTTCCTGTCTGTTTTCTGCTTTGAAGACATAGCTTCCAGCCACTAGAACATCTGCCCCAGCCCCACGGCATAGGTTGGCTGTATTCGCATTGATACCACCATCTACTTCAATGAGGTAGCGTCTGCCATTTCTGATTTCTTTAAGTTCAGTGATCTTATCTAAGGCTGCAGGATTGAATGACTGTCCACCAAATCCTGGTTCAACACTCATGACAAGAACCATATCTAAATCATCTAAGAATGGTTTGATTGCTTCCACATCAGTACCTGGTTTAATAGATATTGATGCAAGACATCCTGCATCATGAATACGTTGAATAAGTACACGTGCTTCCTGCATGCTTGATACAGCTTCAATATGGAATGTAATGAGGTCTGCACCTGCATTGATGAATTCATCTAAATACTGACCTGGATCAGTGATCATTAAATGTACATCAATGAATAAATCAGTCACAGCACGTAAATTACTAAGAATGCTATAACCAAATGAAATATTAGGGACAAAGTGTCCATCCATAACATCATAATGAATCCATGATTTTCCTCCATCATAGATTGTATCAATATCTTCTTTAAGATGCGCAAAATCTGCGGATAATACTGAAGGTGCAATTTTAACCATATCGTTTATTTTTCCTTTCTTTAACCTGCTTTAATAACTGCAGGTAATCAACATATCTTGTTTCATCAATTTCTCCTGCTTCTACTGCTTCTTTAACAGCACAATGTGGTTCACTATCATGAAGACATCCTCTAAATTTACAGTGATGTGACAATTCTCTAAAATCATGATAAGTGACTGCAAGTTCTACAGGATCCATTTTAAGTTCTAATGATGAAAAACCTGGAGTATCTGCAATATAGCCACCATACATCGGAATAAGTTCAACATGTCTTGTAGTATGTTTTCCTCTTCCTAATGCTTGAGAAATTTCATTTGTTTCAATATTGAGTTCAATGTTTAAGGCATTGAGAAGACTTGATTTACCTACCCCACTCTGCCCTGTAACGACTGTTACACGGTTTTTAAGGATTGGTTTAATCTCTTCGATGCCTTCATTTTCTTTACTTGATACAAAGTAAAGATCATAGGCATTGTACTTCTTTTGTATAACAGGAATAAGTTCTCTATTAAGATCTATCTTTGTGATAATGATGATTGGTTTAATCTTCTCATATTCAACCATCGCGAGAAATTGATCTAGAAGCATCTGATCAAAATCTGGATGGGCAATAGAGAATACAAGAAGTGCCTGATCTACATTACAGATAGGAGGTCTTTCTAATTGGTTATGTCTTTTTTCTAGTGTAAGGATATAACCAGAACCATCTTTTTCTTCCTGAAAGGTACAGAAGTCTCCTACGAGAGGCTTCTGACCTCTGTTTCTAAATTTACCACGTGCCCTGCAGCTGACAACCTTCTCACCTGTATCGACATAATAGAATCCTGCAAGGACTTTTATAATCTGACCTTTAGGCATATAATCTCCTATTCTTATTCAGTTGTAGTTGTATCGTCATCATCATTTTCTGGTAAGTCAGGTTGTGTTGGCGTTGTAGGCTGTGAAGGTGTTGTAGGGGTTGGTTTCTTATCATAATAATATAAGATAATCTCAGTCCCTTTACTATTTACCTGAGTATATGGTGCAACTGACTGTTTTACAACTGTATTAATAGACATTGAGTTAATTGTTGCAGTATCAGTAGGTGATGGTAATACAGATAGTTTCACATTAGTAAAGCCCTGACTTTCTAATGTAGATTTCGCCGCATTGATATTCTGACCATATAATGATGGTACAGTAATGCTGACACCTTTAGATACTGTTAAAGTAATGATTTTGCCTTTTTCATTAGGATCCCGTTTTTCACCTTCAGAAATAGACTGTCCGATAACTACACCTTCTTTATAATCATCATCAGACTTTTCATACTTTCTAACCTTATAGCCAAGCTTTGTTAATTCATTATAAGCTGAATTGTAAGAGATACCTGTATAATCCTTCATGACAATATATTTACCCTTAGAGATAGTAAATGTTACTGTATCTCCTTCATTGATAGTATGTCCTGCTTCTGGATCTGTCGCAATAACAAGTCCTTTTTCATACTTATCACTGAGTTCATAATCAACATCATCAGATACCTTATAACCTTTATCAATTAATAAGGCTTTGGCTTCTTTTTCAGTCTTACCAACTAGATCCATCATTGTACCATCTTGGTTACCACCAAATAAGAAGAATCCTGCTACAATCGCAAGACATACGATAACTGCCCCAATGGCCACACCTATCGCAATTCTTTTTTTCTTATCCATTGGTTCTTTTATCTTTTCTTCTTCTGGTTCAATTTCTTCTATTTCTGTTTTTGTTTCTTCAAGATCTAAAGGTGCTGTTTTAGTAAAGAACTGAGAATCAGTCGCAATGATTGTTGGATCATTATTCACTTGATCAAAGCTTAATTTAGGTTCATCTAAACGTTCTAAGCAAGTTTCTAAATCATCTAACATATCGTCAGCACACTGATAACGATTGTTTGTATTTTTTGCAGTTGCTTTAATAATAATATTTTCTACTGACTGAGGAATCGCTGGATTATATTCACGTACTGATGGTATTTCATCACGCATATGTTTCAAAGCGATATTCACTGGAGATTCTCCATTAAAAGGAACATCTCCTCTTAATAATTCATAAAATACAACACCTAATGCATAAATATCACTTTGTGGTGTCGCTTTTTCACCTCTTGCGATTTCTGGTGCAAGATAGTGAAGTGAACCCATGATTGTATCTGTCTGAGTCACCTGTGATAAAGACTGGATAGAGGCAATCCCAAAATCCGCAATTTTCACAATTCCAGAATCAGTGACAAGAATATTCTGAGGCTTTAAGTCACGATGAACAATACCCATAGAATGGGCAAGTGCAGTGGCTGATACAACCTGCTTCATAATGTCTACTGCTTCTACATAATGAAGTGCACCACGCTTATTAATTAATTCTTTTAAAGTCTGACCACGTACATATTCCATGACAATATAGTAAAGATCATCTTCTTCACCTACATCATAGATTTCTACAATATTACGATGACATAATGCAGCTGCTGCACGTGCTTCACGATGGAAACGCGTAATATAAATAGGATCTCCTGTCAAGGAAGAACGAAGTATTTTTACAGCCACTTCTCTTTTTAATATATCATCATATGCAAGATATACATCTGCCATACCGCCTTGGCCAATTAATTCTTTTAATTCATAACGGTCAGCAAGAATACGTCCTTTTTCACTCATCTTATGATTCTCCCTTCTCAATTAATAAAACACCAATATTATCTAATCCACCAAATTCATTGGCTGATTGAATGAGTCTTTCTGTTTTATGATTGACTGATTCATCTTCTTTTAAGATATCTTCAATCTGTTGAGATGAGAGTGAATTATATAATCCATCTGAACAGAGTAATATTGCACGATAATCTTCTTCAATCTTATAAAAAGAAATACGTAAAGCTTCTTTAATACCAATCGCCTGCACTAATACATTTCTTTTAGGATGATGAGAGGCTTCTTCTTGATTGATTATACCTCTTTTAAGTAATTCATTCACAAAAGTATCATCTGTCGTGATCTGTTTTAAAGTATCATTATATAAATAAGCTCTACTATCTCCTACATGAGAAATATAGGTATTCTTTCCATCCATATAACAGATGACAATTGTCGTACCCATACCTGCATATTCTCTATGCATATCACTTTCTTTATTTAATAAATCATTTGCAGTTAATAATAAAGAAGAGATCCAGGCATGAATAGATTCATCATCAATAAAAGGTGAATGATCAAAGAAATGATCAATAATATAATTACTTACAAGCGTACTTGCAACATCACCTGCAAGATGACCACCCATTCCATCACATAATACACCAACGATTTCATGGTCTTTGATTTTATAAACTGCTCTATCTTGATTGACTGATCTTTTTATTCCGATATCAGTCATCGCGGAGATAACCATATTATGCCCCTTTCTCTCTTTTTGCACGTAACTGTCCACATGCACCATCAATATCACGTCCATGTTCTTTTCTTAATGTACAATTAATATGTAAACGAATAAGTTCATCCTTGAATGCAGTAATTGTATGACCTAAAGACTGCTTATAGCCATGTTCATCAACAGGGTTATAAGGAATCAAGTTCACATAAACATTTAATCCACGAAGATAATGGGCTAACTGACGCGCATACTTGATATCATCATTGACATCCTTCAATAAAATATATTCAAGAGTAACACGGCGGTTTGTACGTTCAATATATGTCTTGATGGCATCTCTTAAGTCATCCATATTGTAACGTTTGTTGATTGGCATGAGTTCATTACGAATTTCATCATTAGGTGCATGTAAGCTAATAGCTAAGTTAACCTGGATTGGTTCATGAGAGAAACGTTCAATTCCAGGAATTAAACCACATGTAGAAATAGTAAGGTGTCTTGCACCAATCGCTAGACCATGAGGTTCATTCACTGTATAGATAAAGTTCATCACTTCATCATAGTTATCAAATGGTTCACCTGTACCCATCACAACTACATGAGTCACTCTTTCCTTTAAATCATTCATAACAGTCAAGACCTGTTTCACAATTTCTCCACTTGTTAAGTTACGCTGTTTCTTTAATAATCCAGATGCACAAAATGAACAGCCCATATTACAGCCTAGCTGGCTTGTAACACATAATGAACGACCATAAGTCTGAATCATTAATACTGTTTCAATGAGTCCTCCATCTTCTAATTCTAGAAGATATTTAGTTGTCCCATCACGAGCAACCTGTTTTTCTTTAATAGTTAAAAGTGCATCACTGAAATGATTAGAAAGTGTTTCTTGGAGTTCTTTAGAAAGATTTGTCATCTGATGAAAATCATAGACATTCTTTACATAAATCCATTCATAAATCTGCTTTGCACGGAATGGTTTTTGTCCAAGTGCTTTTAGTTCTTCTTTTAATTGTTCGAGTGTTAAGTCATAAATTGATTTCATCATACATCCTTTTCTAACAGACACATATAAAAGCCATCACTATGATATTCATATGGAAGTATAGTACGTTCTTCTACCACATGCATATCGGGATGCTTCTTTATGAATTGTTCAATCTGTTTTTCGTTTTCTTTTTTATTTATAGTGCACGTACTATACACTATATTACCACCTTTTATACATAAAGAATATGCATTTTCTAGTAATTTTGCTTGAATAGGAATGATTTCATCCATTGCACTAGAGTCATGGTACTTAATTTCAGGCTTTCTAGAAAGTACTCCTAGACCTGAACAAGGTCCATCTAGAAGAATTTTTGTATATTGTTTATTAAATATTGAGAGGTCTGTACTGTCTCCTGTATGCACATGAATATTCGTTAATCCAAGTCTTTGAGCATTGTCTTTAATGAGTTTTGCTTTATGAGGATAAAGATCATAGACATCTAGGGTGCCTTTATTATTCATTAGAGTCCCTAGATGAGTTGTTTTAGAACCAGGAGCACCACACATATCTAAGACAAGATCATCTTCATTTGGATTAAGTAGACGTGCTACCATCTGTGATGATTCATCCTGAATCGTCACTAACCCTTCTTTAAAAGCTTCTGTATGGGCGATATTACCTTCCTTTAATAAGACACTGTCTGGTGATAAATAACCTGGAGTGAATTCTGGATATTTCTTTAAGAATTCCTCACGTGATATCTTATAAGTATTCACACGACCACTTTTTAAAGGCACTTCATTATCTGCATGAAGAATCTTTTCTGTTGTTTCAATGCCATATTGGGCATTCAACATTTTAACCATCCATAAAGGATGACTTGTAGAAATAGATAGACGTTTATCATGATCTAAATCATCTAAAGATCTTGTTTGCTTAAAACAGCTATGGAGAATTGCATTAATCATGCCTCCCGCTCTTTTATTTCTTCTTTCCTTAATAATATCTACTGCTTCATTGACAATTGCATAATCTGGTGTATCTAGATAGAAATGCTGGTAGAGACTCATTAATAGAAGCATTCTTTCTACTACTTTTAAACGTGTATGGATATGTGGTTCTAATTGATATTCTAAATACAAACGATTCTGAATAGTTCCATAGACCAATGTTGTAATAAGTCCTCTTTCTGATGGTGAGAAGTCTTTTGTAAGAGTATGGTTTAAAGTAATATTTAAATAACTTTCATTCTTTTCATAATCAATAAGTATATCTAATGCTGTATCTCTTTCTTTCATATTAATATGTGGAATACGGGTTAAAGTCGCATGCCACAATAACACCTCCTTTTCTTGTACGGTTATAATAGTCATCAATGATACTTAATTGTTCATAGATGGGCTTAGATTCTATATATTTAATAAGAATTCTTTCACGATAGATATCCTGCATCTTAAAGGTAGACTGTGGTCCAATGATACGAACTTTTTCTAGATGATCTTTTAAGTATTGACTGATATCTAAGGCAATAGAATGAACATTCTTAGGTGAGCGTGATTGTACTATAACAGAGACTAAATGACAATATGGTGGATATTTGGCTTTCTTTCTAAATGCTATCTCTTCTTTAAAGAAAGCATCATAATCCTGCTTGACTGCTGCTTTAATTGCATAATGTTCTGGATTGAATGTCTGGATCATAACTGTACCTTGTTTTTCTCCTCGACCGCTTCTTCCTGCCACCTGACAAAGTAACTGGAATGTACGTTCAGAGGCTCTAAAGTCAGGTACCATTAAAGATAAATCAGCCATGAGTACACCTACAAATGTGACATTGGAGAAATCAAGTCCTTTCGCAATCATCTGTGTACCTAGCATAATATCTGCTTTATGTTCTTCAAAATCTTTTAAGAGTTTTAAATGAGTATTCTTATTACGTGTTGTATCAAAGTCAAAGCGAATGATATGTGCTTCAGGATACTGTTTTTCTAATTCTTCTTCTATTTTCTGTGTTCCATAACCAATCTTTTTAAGGTGCGTACTTCCACAGTTTGGACAAGTACGAGGTGTAGGAATAAAATATTCACACAAATGACATTTGAGTCTGTTTTCAGCTTTATGATAAGTAAGTGTGACATCACAATGAGGACAGCGTATTGGTTCATTACATGATTCACATTTAATAAAAGATGCATAACCTCTCTTATTTAAGAGAATCATTGCCTGTTCTTTTTTATCCAGCGTTTCTTGTAATCTCTGTTTCATTCTTCTAGACATAAGTGAATAGTTACCTGAACGGGATTCATTGCCCATATCTACAACCTCACAATAAGGGAGAGGTTTACCATTAATTCTTTGTTTCATCTCAAATAGGCTATATATTCCCTTTTTAGCACGGGCATATGTTTCTACTGAAGGTGTCGCACTACCTAAGACAATCTTTGCATGATTTTTCTCTGCACGCATCTTCGCAATAGATAATGTATGATAGCGTGGTGTATTGTCCTGCTTATAGCTCATATCATGTTCTTCATCCATAATAATAAGACCAAGATTTTCTACAGGCGCAAAGATTGCAGAACGAGCCCCCACTACAATACGGGCTTCACCTTTTTTTATACGACGATATTCATCATACTTTTCACCTTGAGATAAACGTGAATGGATAATCGCAACTTTATCATGAAAACGTTCTTTAAAGACACGTTCCATCATTGGTGTAAGAGATATTTCAGGTACAAGCATCAATACTGTCTTATTTTCTTCTAACATTTTTTTAGTTAAGGCAATATAAACTTCTGTTTTACCTGAACCAGTCACACCATGAATGAGTGAAATCATTTGAGATGTTTCTAATACCCCTTCCACTACACTTGTTTGAAGTGGAGTTAAAGTAATCTTATTATTAATCTTTAAGTTATTACCTGCATAAGGATCACGTTGTACTTCTTTATTATATACTTCAACAAGACCCTGCTTTTCTAGAGAAGCAATGACACTTCTAGAATAAGGAATATCCTTAAGAAACATTTCTCCCTTTTCTACTAATAGACGGAATGCTTCCTGTTGTTTAGTTGTTTTAGGTATTCCGGTATTAATGACTCTTACACATGTAATTGTTTTAATACCAACCATCTTATGAGTAGATGGCTTTAAAGTACCAGGAAGCATTGCTTGGAAACAGGCAATAAGTGGGCATATTGTCATCTTTGACATACGATGAGCCAGTGTAATAAGTTCATTATTTAATAAAGGGGCTTCATCAATAACTGAATAAATATAAGAATACTTAAATCCATCTCTTTCTTCTAATTCTTTTTGGGTTAAATCAACTTCTTCTACAGACAATACATAACCAACAACCTGTCGATGATTAAAAGGCACTTGAACACGTATTCCTGTCAAAATAGGTTTCTTAGATAAATAAGAAAAGCCACGGTCTAATGCCTGAACAGGATGTTCTATAAGTACTTCTACTTTAAACATAAAATCACCTCCTAAAAAAGAAAAAGCAGCCAGATGGCTACTTCATGTTCTCTTCGATAATCTTGACAATATCATCTTTCGCACGCATAACATCATCGTTCACCACTACATGCTTATACTGATCTTTTGTCGCAATTTCTCTTCTTGCTTTATCAAGACGTTCTTTAATAACATCTTCAGCTTCTGTTCTACGTCCACGAATACGTTTTTCTAATTCTTCCATTGAAGGTGGTACTAAGAAGATTGTAAGAGCATCTGGTACTTTCTTCATAACCTGAAGTGCACCCTGTACTTCAATCTCTAATACAACATTCTTACCTTCATCTAGTAGCTGATCTACATAGGCTTTAGGTGTTCCATAATAATTACCTACAAACTGTGCGTATTCTAGTAATTCACCCTGCTCAATCTTTTTCTTGAATGTATCAACGTCTACAAAGAAATAATCTATCCCTTCTTTTTCGCCAGGTCTCTTATAACGTGTAGTCATTGAAATAGAATATGCAAGGTTTAATGATTCTTCTTTAAATAGTTGTTCTCTGACTGTTCCTTTGCCTACGCCGCTAGGTCCACTCAGGATAATTAGAAGGCCTCTTTTCACTTATCTACATCCCCTTTTTAAGTAATCCTACATGAATAAAACAGTGATGTCAAACACTTTTAAATGTGTTATACTAAGTCGGGTGATGAATATGGCATTTGATGGAATTGTATTGTCACGTGTTACAGAATTATTAAAAGAGACAATCGTGACAGGACGTATTTCAAAATTATATCAGATATCGAAATATGAATTATTAATGACTGTTCGTGCACAGAATGAGAATAAGAAGCTTCTTGTTTCTATTCATCCAATGTATGCACGTGTTCAGTTAACACAATTAAATTATCCTACACCTGATTTTCCTAACGCTCTCACTATGTTTTTAAGAAAACATATTGAAGGTTCTTTTATTGAGCGTATTGAACAGGTAGGGCTTGATCGTATATTAAAGATTACTTTAAGAGGTAGAAATGAATTCAAGGATCTTGTAGAGTATCATCTCTATATAGAAATCATGGGTAAGCATTCTAACTTTATTCTTACTAACAAAGAAGATAAGATACTAGAATGTTTAAAGAGAGTATCTCCTAGTGATAGTATACGTATTATGCAGCCGGGGATTACCTATAGCTACCCTCCTCTTCTTGATAAGAAGAATCCTTTTGAAAATACACCTGAAACAACAAATCTTGTAAAAGAGTTTGAAGGATTCTCTAAGGATTTAGCTGAAGAAGCAGCTTCAAGAATGGAACAAGGTGAAGATTTCAAAACTATTATGAATGAAATCAAAGAGAGTAAAGAACTCTATATAACTAGAGGTGATAAAGAAAAGTATCATGTGATTCCTTTACATTGTTTTGGAAAGAAGATAGATCAGTATTCACTTTTTGATGGATTAGATGCTTATTATCAATTTATTGATCAGAAGGATCGTATTAAACAGCAGACTTCTGATATTCTTCATTTTATTCAGAAAGAATATACAAAGAATGTCAATAAGCTAGATAAACTAGAAAAGACTTTATTTGATTCTCATAATAGTGATGAATATCGTATTAAGGGTGATTTATTGTATGCTTCTTTACATCTTATTCAAAAAGGGATGAAAGAAGTGACTGTAGATAACTATTATGATGGCACAAAGATGACAATTGAATTAGATGAGCGTTTTGATGGCAAAACAAACGCGAATCATTATTATAATAAGTATCAGAAGGCAAAGAATTCTTTAAAGGTTCTAGAGGAACAGATTGAAAAGACAAAAGAAGAGATCAATTACTTTGATACTTTAAATACCCTGATGGATAACGCGGATTATTATGATGCCATGGAAATCAAGGAAGAACTTGAAAACATGGGATATATTCGTAAGAAGAATGTCAAGAAGTTAAAGAAGAAAACACATCCTCATTATGATGTTTATCGTACACGTGATGGTATTATTATTTATGTAGGTAAGAATAACTTGCAGAACGATTATCTAACATTTAAAATGGCATCACGTAATGATATGTGGTTCCATGTGAAGGATATGCCTGGTTCCCATATTATTGTGCATGCAGAAAACTTGGATGAGTATACAATGAGACTCGCCGCAAATATTGCAGCATATTTTTCTAAGGGTAAATATAGTTCAAGTGTTCCAGTGAATTATTGTTTAGTAAAGAACTTAAAGAAGCCTCATACAAATAAGCCAGGTTTAGTTCTTTTAGGACATTATAAGACTATTTATATTGATCCTGATGATTCTTTCTATGATGAGTTAGAGAAAGTGGAGGATGCAAGATGAAATTAATACCTTGGAAGTTTAATAATGATATAGTAGAAGGCTATACTGTACCAGCTCATATTGATGGAAAACTATTTAATATGAGCTATAATGGAATAGATGACAAGCAGGTACTAGAAAACCGTAAAGAACTAGCTAAAATGCTTGGTACAGATCTTGATCATATGGTCGCACCTTTACAGCATCATACAACACATTATTTAAGTGTGAATAAAAAAGATGGTGGTAAGGGGATTTATAGTCAGAAGAATGCTTATTTAGGTTTTGATGCATTATATACTAGAGATACAGACTTGACTCTATTTACTTTCCATGCAGACTGCTGTCCTGTTCTCTTATATTGTGAGAACCAGCATTTAGTAGCTGCTATTCATTCAGGATGGAAAGGAACAGTGACTGAGATTGTAGGTAAGGTGACACGTCACTTAATTGAAGATGAAGGATGTGACCCTAATACTATATATGCTTATGTAGGACCTTCTATTGAAGCACGAAACTTTGAAGCCATGGATGATATTATTAATCGTGTAAAGAAGATGAGCTTTGATACATCATCTTTCTATACTAAAAAAGATGAGACACATTATCTTCTTAATTCAAAAGGTCTGATCAAGCAACAATTATTAAATTGTGGTGTATTAGAGGAACATATTGAAGTCAGTCCTTATTGTACAATGGAGAATGATGACTTATTCTTCAGTTATCGTAAAACACATACTAAAAATCGTAATATTTCTATTATCAGACTAAAAAAATAGCTGGATTATTCCAGCTATTTTTCTATTTCACCAATAAGCAGTGCCATTGTATGAGGAATTTCTTCAATAAGTTTTTCAGGTATAACTGTATATGCCTGCTTTGCGACTTCATTTCCTGCACGCCCATGAATATAGACACCTAGTATTGCCGCTTCTAAGGCTTCATAACCCTGTCCTAATAATGAAGTAATAATACCTGCAAGTGTATCACCCATACCACCTACTGCCATCGCCTTATTGCCAGATGCAATACGATAAGATGATTTGCCATCAGTCACAATAGTATGAGGTCCTTTTAAGACAAGTATGCAATGATATTGTGATGCAAAACTCTGTGCAGCAATCATCAAGTCAGGATAGTCTTCTACATGACATAAACGTTTGAATTCACCAATATGTGGTGTAAGAATCACTGAACGGTCTTGTTTTTTTAGTAAGTGCATATTTCTAGATAGAATTGTAAGTGCATCTGCATCAATTACAAGCGGACAGATAGAAGCAGTCATAATATCTATTACAGCTCTAAAAGCTCTTTCCTCTAGACCTAATCCACATCCTACTAATAATGCATCATAGCCATCAAAATCATCATAACGGAAGATCTGTGGTCTTAATACAGGAATCGCTTCAGGTATATAAAGAGGTAAAAGAGATGTGACTTTTTCTGAAGTAATAGTCTTTACTATACCTGCACCTGTATAATAGGCTGCTTTAGTGGCAAGTAATGGTGCACCTGTATATTGATCACTCCCTACAACTAAGCCATCTACACCATAAATATTCTTATAACCATTATAAACTCGTTTTCTTAAATGTTCCTTTGCGTAGTCCTCTCCTACATATTCAAATAACCCTGCTTCTTTAAAACAATCCTTAACAGCTAAAGTTTCTAGAATGACTTTACCTGTATATTCTAATGAACGAGGATCTAAGAATCCTTGTTTTAAAGCAGTTAAGGTGACTGTAAAGTCAGCCTTTAAAGCACCATCGTAAGCTTTACCTGTATTACAATCAAGTCCTGTAGGAATATCAATTGCCCCAATGGTTCCATTATAATGATTCATAATTGATTCTATAATGATTTTATACATCCCTCTAGGTGCACTATTTAAGCCAAATCCAAATAACCCATCGACAATACAATCATAATCATTCCAATTAATTGTATTAATATTGTCTTCATCTACATAGATCAAATGATTCTCTTTACATTGATCACGATAATAACGATTGGCCTGTGATACCTTTCCTATATCTCCACTATAATAATAAATAACATGCTTTCCTAGTTTTTCTAGTTTTAATCCTAAAGAATAACCATCTGCCCCATTATTACCTGGTCCAATAAGAATCGCAAATCTATTATATTTTGTGAAATGATTGAGTAATGCATCACTTGCAAGATTAACAAGTTCTTCTATTTGATATCCATGTTCTAATAAATAAGCATCATATTGTTTTAACAAATCCTGTGTTCCTATATACATATATAACACTCCCTTCTTAATTATTCTACCATAAAAAAAGGAAATCGAAATCGATTTCCTTAAAGATTATACTCTTCCTCCACCTGCATAATGCGCAGCATAATAAGATTCACCTAGAGAGGATGTGATAACACCCTTCTTTTCATTGGCAGCATGTACGAATCTGCCTCCACCTAGATAAATACCTACGTGAGAGATACCTTTCTTGTATGTGTTCTTGAAGAATACAAGATCACCAGGTTTTAATGCGTTTCTATCTACTCTTTGAGTACTATTGAACTGTACAGCAGCTGTACCACTTAAAGAACGTCCATTTTGTCTATATACCCATCTAGTAAAGCTTGAACAGTCAAAGACATCAGGTCCTACAGCACCCATTCTATAACGACATCCAATCTTACCTAAAGCAGTCTGAATAAGAGCTGCATTTCTAGATTTAACTTCTACTGGTATGTTCACTACAGTTGTATTACCAGTCTTATCTGTTGCAGTATAAGTAGCTGTATAGTTACCTTCATTGTTTACATCAACATTCCCACTAATACCTACAGTCTTAGTAACATCACCATCTAAATTATCAATAGCAGATACAAGTAAAGAATTCCAGTTTACTGAAGTGCCTTCAGTAATAGATACTTTATTTGTATTCAATTTAATTTCAGGACCTCTGATATCCTTAATATTAAATGTACATTCCTGTTTAGTTTCATTGCCACTGTTATCAGTCGCAATGATTGTTGCTTTCTGTTCACTGTTTAATTTCTTTGTATCAATATCACCTTTAACAGTTAATACTGGTGAAGGATCAAAGTTATCAGATACATCAAAATAATCTGCAGGATTAAATGTATCACCATAGTTTACATCAAAAGACTGTGTTTTTTGAGTTAATGTTGGTGCAACAGAATCCTTAATATTAAATGATAATGTTTTTTCAGCCACATTGCCGGCGTTATCTTCTACATGAGCCACAACCTTCTGTTCCCCGATTACAGTTGTGTCAATACCACCTTCGAAAGTGATGAATTCACTGACATCACCATCAACATTATCTGTTGCTTTCACGTAATCTAATAAGTTATTAGAACCATTGGCTTCTACATCAATAATATATCCACCTTCAGTACGTGAAGCAATAACAGGTGCTTCATTATCAATAACCTGTACTTCAACTTCTTTATCAGTTGTATTCTGGAATGTATCAGTAACAGTCACTGTAACACGATAAGTACCTAACTGTTTTGCTTCATATGTTCCTGACTTAATAGAAACATCCATAATATCTAAATTATCACGATTATCTGTGATTTCAAAGTCTGAAGCATTTAAGTATGTTCCATAAGGAACAACAATTTTATTTGAATGAATAACAGGTGCCTGACGGTCAGCCGCTGCATAACCTACTAGCGCAAATGCAGAGATTGCGAATGCAGGTAATAATATTGTTTTCTGAGTTTTAATTCTATCTACAATTGCATGAAGAGTTACGGGGGCATTTTGAGTCATAGTTATTCTCCTTTTCTTTTCGACAATTGCGATTATAACACTATGCCATATATGTGTCCACCATTTTCTTAAGATATTTTTAAGATTTTATATTTTTTGTAGTATATATCAGTGTTTTTACGTTTAAGAATTTATTAATAATTAATAAAAATAATGACTTTTTGGTCTTTAGCATATATTTTCTTGGTGATTTTTTAGAATCCTAATTTATCAAACATATATATTCTGATTATTTCAACAAGTGTACACAGAGTAAATAACAACATTGTTACCTATATTAAAAAAGTCCTCCCTAAGGAGAACTTATTAGCCAAGATATGCTTCTCTAACACGTGGGTTATTTGCAACATCATTCGCTTCACCTGAGACAGTAATATTACCTGTTTCAAGTACATAAGCATGATCTGCGATAGAAAGTGCTTTATTCGCATTCTGTTCTACAAGAAGGATAGTAACGCCTTCTTTTTCATTAACTTCTTTAATGATATCAAAGATTTCATTGACAAGAATTGGAGAAAGACCCATTGATGGTTCGTCTAATAGTAATAGTTTTGGTTTAGACATCAAAGCACGGCCCATTGCAAGCATCTGCTGCTCACCACCAGATAATGTACCAGCTAACTGTTTCTTTCTTTCTCTTAAACGTGGGAATAATGTATAAATATGTTCAAGGTCATTCTTAATACCATCTGCATCATTACGAAGATAAGCACCCATTTCTAGGTTATCAGCAACACTTAACTGGGCAAAGATACGACGTCCTTCAGGAACCTGTGCTAGACCTTTAGAGACAATCTTATGAGCAGGAGTCTTCATGATGTTTTCACCATTAAAGATAATATCACCACTCTTACCATTTAATAAGCCAGAGATGGCATGCATTGTACTTGTTTTACCTGCACCATTGGCACCAATAAGTGCAACGATTTCACCTTCTTCTACATTAAATGAAATCTTCTTAATCGCATTAATGACACCATAATGTACTTCAAGATCCTTAACTTCTAATAACATCTTTAGCCCTCCTCTTCATTGCCTAAGTAGGCAGCTACAACATCGGGGTTGTTTCTAATTTCTTCTGGTGTACCAAAAGCAAGTACTGTACCAAAGTTTAATACTGCAATCTTTTCACAGATACCCATAACTAACTTCATATCATGTTCAATAAGAAGAATTGCAACTGAGAACTTTTCTCTTACAATCTTAATAGTTTCCATTAATTCAGCTGTTTCTGTAGGGTTCATACCTGCAGCAGGTTCATCTAATAATAATAGCTTAGGTGCAGTCGCAAGTGCTCTCGCAATTTCAAGCTTTCTCTGTTTACCATAAGGTAAGTTCTTTGCCTTTGATTCCGCAAATTCTTCTAGATGGAAAACACGTAATAATGATAAAGCCTCTTCCTGCATAGCAGCTTCAGCTTTCTTATATTTAGGTGTATGGAATAATGCATCAAAGACAGTATAAGGATGGGAATAATGTAGTCCTACTTTTACATTATCAATAACACTCATTTCCTTGAATAAACGAATATTTTGGAATGTTCTAGCGATACCAGCTTTAGTAATCTTAATTGTATTCGCTTTTTTAATAGGATGTCCTTCAAAAAGGATACGACCACTTGTTGGCTGATAAACACCTGTTAATAGGTTGAAGACAGTTGTTTTACCTGCACCATTTGGACCAATTAAACCAAATAACTGGTTCTTATCGATTTCAAAGTTAAATTCATCTACGGCTTTTAATCCGCCAAACTGAATACCAAGACCTTCTGCTTTTAATAATGGTGTACTCATTCTGGCTTCACCTCATCTTTCTTTTTAAAGAATGGAAGACGTTCCATGATCTGTTCGCCTTTACCAGTTCCTTTTAAAATCATAGCAGCAATTAATACAATTGCATATAACAACATTCTATACTGTGAGAATGAGATTAATAATTCTGGAATTACAGTAAGCACTATAGCTGCGATAATAGAACCCTTTAAGTTACCCATACCACCAAGTACTACCATAACTAAAATTTCAACTGATTTGTTGAAGTCAAATCCTTTAGGAAGGATAACTGTATAATAATGTGCATATAAGCCTCCTGCAAGTCCTGCAAAAATAGCACTCACTGCAAAGGCAAATACTTTATAATAACCAACGTCAATACCAGATAATTCTGATGCTGTTTCATCTTCACGAATTGAGATGATGGCACGTCCATGTCTAGATTTCACAATTGAATATACGACAAAGATTGTGATAATCATTGCGATAAAGACATAAACAAGATTTGTATTCAAAGGAATACCAATTAAACCTTTTGCGCCATTAGTGATTTCAAGGTTATTCATAACAACACGGATGATTTCATTGAAAGCAAGAGTGATAATACAAAGATAGTCACCTTTTAATCTTAATACTGGAATACCGATAATTAAACCAATAACACCAGCAGCAATCGCACCAATAAGTAATGATACAATAAATGGAAGATTTAAATAAATACTAATTAAAGCTGATGTATAAGCACCTACTGACATGAAACCAGCATGTCCTAAAGTAAGCTGACCTAAATAACCAGCTGCTAAGTTAAGTGATACAGCGAGGATAATATTAATACCACAAAGAATTAATACACCCTGCCAATAAGAGTTAATAACAGATGTAGCTGTTCCTATCATCAATACCGCAAAGATCACAATTGAAAGAATAAATGATCTGAATAGTTCGTTTTTTAATAGTTTTTCCATAGACTACACCTTCTCTCTTACATTCTTACCAAATAAGCCTGCTGGCTTAACTAATAAGACAAGAATAAGAATACCAAATACAACCGCATCAGAGAAATCTGATGAGATATATGCAATAGTAAGTGATTCTGCAACACCAAGCATTAAACCACCTACCATAGCTCCTGGTACACTACCAATACCGCCAAGTACAGCTGCGATAAATGCTTTAATACCTAACATTAAACCGATATATGGAGTAATTAATGAATAAGCACATCCATAAATAACACCTGCAATAGCACCAAGTCCTGAACCAATCGCAAATGTAAGAGATACTGTTGTATTTACATTAATACCCATTAACTGGGCTGCACCCTGGTCTTCTGATACAGCACGCATTGCTTTTCCTAGTTTTGTCTTATTAATAAAGAACAATAGAACAGCAGTACATACAGCTGTTACTACTAGAGTAATAACAGTGATATATTTAATAGAAATACCACCGAGATTGATAGTACCCTTTGGCATAATCTGTGGGAATGTACGAGCTGCACTACCAAAAATTAATAAGAATACATTTTCTAATAAGTAGCTGACACCAATGGCAGTGATCAATACTTCAAGTGAACCTTTACCTCTTAAAGGTTTATAAGCTACTTTTTCTGTTAAAACACCTAAAGCTGCAGTCGCAACTATAGAAAACAAGATTGCTGGAATAGGTCCTACAAAACCCATCGCGATTAATGCGAAATAAGCCCCTGCCATGATGATATCACCATGGGCAAAGTTGATCATTTTCGCAATACCATAAACCATTGTATAACCAATTGCAACTAAAGCATACATACTCCCAGTCGAGAGTCCGTTGATGATTTGGTTGATAAAGTTAATCATAATTACTTCTCCCCTCTAAAAATAAAAAAATAAGGAGAGATGAACTCTCCTTTATTCATCGTTATTTTGCAGTTACATACTGACCGTTCTTGATAGTAACGATATTTAATTCCTTAACAGGGTTGTGGTTCTTATCATAAGTGAATCCACCACAAACTGCTTCATCATCAGATACTTTGACCTTTGCTAATGCAGCATTTACCTTTTCAGGATCAGTTGATTTAGCTTTGTTGATAGCTTTCATCATAACAGTAACTGTATCATAAGCCATACCAGCAAACATACTTGGAGTTGTTCCAAATTCTTTTTCATAAGCTTTTACGAATTCATATGTAGGACCGCTAGTTGCATCTTTGTTGTAACCACTTGTGAAGAAGCAGTTTTCAAAGTCTGCAGTGTTAACACCCTTAACGCCAAGAACACCATCCCAGCCATCAGCACCAAATATTGGAGCCTTAACGCCAGAGTCTCTTAACTGTTTAGTGATAGATACAACTGATTCATAGTAATCTGGTAAGAAAACAGCATCAGGATTAGCCTGTTTGATCTTAGAAATGAATGTTGAGAAATCTTTAGTATTTGCATTATATGCTTCATAGAATGAAACATTAACACCCTGCTTCTTAGCTTCAGCTTTATAAGCAGCTGCAACACCTGTAGAATAATCAGATTCCTTGTTGTAAAGAACTGCTACGTTCTTGAAATCATATTTAGCTTTAGACTGTTTAGCTAAGTAAGTACCAGCATAAGAGTCATTTGTACAGATTCTAAATACGTTCTTATAAGCTGTTTTACCATTCATAGTGAATTTATCACCTGAAGCAGATGGTGAAAGAACTGGTGTGTTGTTCTTGCTTGCAGCACTTGCTACGGAAAGTGCAGACCCAGTTGTTACTGGTGAAAGAACTGCAGTGACCTTATCATCATTATATAACTTGTTATAGTCATTTACGGCTGTAGTTGGATCAGCCTTATCATCATAGTAAACGCCTGTAATCTTAGTGCCATGTTTCTTGTTATAATCATTAATAGCCATCTTCATAGCATTCTTTACGGCTGAACCATACTGAGAAGCTTCACCACTTAGTGGGCCGATAAAGCCAAATTTAGGTGCTTTGATATCTGTTGTAGCAGAATTCCCATTACTACAACCTACTAACATTGCTGCGACTGCACCAGCTGTCACGATTGTTTTAAATTTCATACATTATCCCTCCAATTTGTATATGCTCCTTATTATACAATCTCATTTTGGTTTGTCAATATAATTTCTTTACTATTTTTACAACAAAACAAATAATTTTGATTTTATTTACCTTTTTCCTAATTTATTGTATTGTTTTTGAAACTTCTTTAAATACTGAATAAGCGCTTGCTAATGCAAAATGGATGTTATATCCACCACAATCTCCAGTAATGTCTAATATTTCACCTGTCGCATAAAGGTGAGGATAGTTGATGAATTCAAAAGATTCATTAAAATTAGAAATCATCAATCCCCCAAGGTCTGCCTGGGCAAATTCTTCACCTCTTAGCTCTTTGACAGTCAATTCTAAATGTTTTAGGAAAGAAACCGGGTTCTTCTGATTTTCTAGTATTGGAACAAGTTTTGGATGAACTAAACCATCATAAGGGCCACTCATTGTTTGTAGTGTATGAATAATAGAATATAACTCCTGATCAGTAAACTCAGGATAGAAATCACATATAATTTTATCTCCAGGACGGGCATAGCGACTTAATACCATTACTGCAATTCCACTAATACCATAATCAGTAAAAAGAAGTTCTCCTTTTTCTGTATGTCCATTTAGAGTAAATTCTCCCTTCATTCTCACACCCTTTAATTTCTTATAAGCAGGAGTCGTAATGAGCTGAGTAATAGTTGGTCTCATAGGGCGATAATCAACTTTAAGAGAGTTAAATAAAGTACGTCTATCTTTCATACCAGATAATTTACCAGCAGGAGTACCGCAGGCAATAGTGACATAATCTGCTTGATAATCTTGATGCGCTGCATGAATAAAATAACCATGCTTACTCTTTTTAATTGACAATACTTCTTCATCACATATAATCTTTACGCCATATTCTTCCGCTCTATTTAAAAATAATGTCTGTACAGCTTTTGCTGACTCACTATATGGATATAAGAGATTTCCCATATATTTAGTATATAAGCCAATATCCTTAAGTGCTTCTACTATATCAAAATCATGAATGATATCATTTACCCACGGTTTGATGTCTCCATCATAATGTGCCTTGTCTAGATCCTTGTTAGAAAGATTACAACGCCCATTGCCTGTAGCTAAAAGTTTCTTTAATGGTTTGTCATTGGCTTCAAGTACAACCACATCCATATCTAGATATTTTTTCAATAAAATAGAAAGATATATACCTGATATACCTCCCCCAATAATAATCATTTTCTTTTTCATTTTTATACACCTCGATACAATAGTAATGCATTTCCAGTGTATTTTCCAATTCTTTATTGAAATAATTAGTCTTTGTGTTTATAATGTGTAAGGAAATTTACAAGGAGGAATTAGATTATGGGTAGAGCTCATGAAGTACGTAAAGCCGCAATGGCAAAGACTGCTGCTAAGAAAACTAAACTTTATTCTTACTATGGTAAAGAAATCTATTTAGCAGCGAAGGCAGGCGGCCCTGAACCGGACGGTAATCTAAGCCTTAGAAGATTAATTGAAAAAGCAAAGAAAGATCAGGTTCCTGGAGACGTTATCAAGCGTGCGATTGATAAAGTTAAGAACGGTGCTGTAGAAGATTATGAAAGTGTACAGTTTGAAGGTTTTGGTCCTTCAGGATCAACTGTTATTGTTAAATGTTTAACAGATAACATCAACCGTACTATTTCACAGGTACGTCCTGCATTCACTAAATCAAAAGCTAAGCTTGGTGCTGAAGGTTCAGTATCTTATTTATATGATGTAGAATCTGTTGTTCAGTTCAAAGGAATGGACGAAGAAACTGCAATTGATGCATTAATCGAAGGCGAAGTTGATCCTAAAGATATCGAAACTTTAGAAGATGGCAGCTTAAAGATTACTGGTGAACCAACTGATTATAACGCAATCAAGACAGCTATTGAAAATAAGCTTCCTGATGTTGAATTTGATGTTGATGAAATCCAAACTAAACCACAGGAAACAGTTGAACTTGAAGGTGAAGATATGGTTTTATTTGAAAGACTAATGAATCTTCTTAATGACTGTGATGATGTTGACCAGGTTTATCACAATGTTTCTAACTATGATGATGGTGAAGAAGAATAGCGAGAGCTATTCTTTTTTTTCGCAAAAAAATACGGTTCTTATGAACCGTATCTGTATTATTTATGAGCAATTACATCTTCTTTAATAGCTTGGTCACTTACTGCTTTTGCAACAGTCACTGCCACACGTGCATCAGTTGCACGAGGAATGATGTAATCCTTATTTAATTCTTCATCGCTTACTAAACTTGCTAAGCCCTTTGCAGCGGCTAATTTCATACCTTCAGTAATCTTAGTCGCATGAACATCTAAAGCGCCTCTAAATAAGCCTGGAAAGGCTAATACATTATTGATCTGGTTAGGGAAGTCTGAACGTCCAGTTCCTACGACTGCAGCACCTGCATCTACTGCATCATGATATTTGATTTCAGGTTCTGGATTAGCCATTGCAAATACAATTGGTTTTTCTTTCATTGACTGAACCATTTCTTTAGTAAGAAGACCAGGAGCTGAAACACCAATAAAGACATCTGCTTCTTTGACTGCTTCTGCCATAGTCATACGTTTATTAGATTTGTTTGTAATTTCTGTTAATTCCTGAGTTAAGAAGTCATACTTATCATAATCATCCTTGATCACAATACCATTGATATTAAAGCCATAGATTTCCTTAACACCTAAGTCATGAATCATATGGATAATAGAGCTTCCTGCAGCACCTGTACCACTGACTACTACAGTGACATCTTCCGGTTTCTTATCTACAACCTTTAAAGCATTCACTAAAGCAGCAGTGACGACAATAGCTGTACCATGCTGATCATCATGGAATACAGGAATATCTAATTCCTTCTTAAGTGTTCTTTCAATTTCTACACAACGTGGTGCACTGATATCTTCTAGGTTGATACCACCAAAAGTAGGGGCAATCTGTTTACAGAACTTAATGATTTCCTGAGGATCCTTTGTATCAATACAAAGAGGAACAGCATCAATATTCGCATATTTCTTAAATAAGATAGATTTACCTTCCATTACTGGAAGTCCAGCAGCAGGGCCAATATCGCCAAGTCCCAGTACTGCAGTTCCATCACTGACTACTGCCACACTATTACCCTTCCATGTATAATCATAAACAGTTTCTGGATTATTGTGGATTTCACGACATGGCTGTGCAACACCAGGTGTATAAGCCATAGACAAATCTTCCATTGTGTCCATTGGTACCTTCACATTGATTTCCATTTTACCATGATGTTCTTTATGAAGTGCTAATGCTTTTTCATATATATCCATACCTTTTCTCCTTATCATCAATTTTATACCAAAATTATACGAAGCATTTCAATAGAAGTCAATAAAAGAGCACTTTCGTGCTCTTAAATGAATTATAGTGTTGTCACCATTAATTCTAGTCCACCTTCATAATGTACTAAATCAACATCTGAACAGATAATAAACTGATCACCCTTTTTAATAGGCATATCATTGACAGTACCTTCACCATCAATCACTGATACTAACTGGAATGGATCATCATTTTTAATTTCTGTGCTTCCTTCAATTAAGTAATGATCAACAGTTAAATATTCACACTTTAAATATCTAGTCTTAGAACCATGGTCTAATTTAGTATTTACAAATAATTTATTCTGATCTAAATCAGCTGGTACCTTTGTACAGTCGATTGACTGCTGTACATGTAATTCTCTTTCTTTACCATCATCACCCTTACGATGATAATCATAAACACGATAAGTGATATCTGAAGACTGCTGTGCTTCATAGATTAATGAACCACCACAGATTGCATGTAATGTACCTGCTGGGATATAGAAGAAATCACCCTTATGGATTTTAAAACGATTCAATAATTCATCATACTTATCTTCTTCAATATCCTTAATAAATTCTTCTTTAGTTTTAGCATAATGACCCATAACCATATCTGTACCTTCATCCGCCTGTAATACATACCATGATTCAGTCTTACCTAAAGAATTTTCATGAATCTTTGCATATTCATTATCTGGATGTACCTGTACAGATAAATCCTGTTTAGCATCAATAATTTTTACAAGTAATGGGAACTGATCACCTTCTACATTACCAAATAATTCACGATGATTTTCAAACATCCATGATACTGTTTTTCCTTTATATTCACCTTCAACGATTGGGCAATCGCCACTCTTATGACCTGAGATAACCCATGCTTCTCCTGTATGATCACTTGGGATATCATAACCATAAACATCTCTTAACTTAGTTCCACCCCAGATCTTTTCTTTTAAAACTGGCTGGACCTTTAAAATATGACCCATTATATATTCCTCCTATTTCATATACTCATATTCTAATATATTCATTCCTATTTTTCTAGTCTAGCGCTTACTTTGTATATTTTTTACTGCTTACCTGGATAATTTTCTTCTGTATAAATCTTATATCCTTCTTTTTTTAGTAAACGTACAAAGATTCCATCTGCATCAATGACCCTGTGGGAGAATGAGCCATCATAAATATGATTAAGACCACAGCTAGGTGAACGGCTCTTTAAAATAACATAATCAATATCATATGCTTTAAGTATATCTAGTGCCCTCTGTGCTCCCTCCACATATTCCTTTGTAACATTTTTACCATTTACTGTCTCTACACATAATGGCTCTTCTGAAACTATTTCAGCAGGATCTCTAGGAATAGAGAGTCCTCCTAATACTTCCGGACAAATAAGTACTGCTTCACCATTCTTATCAATAAGTTCTAATGCTTCTATTCTATTAGAATCTCCGCGATAAGTACAATCATAGCCACATAAGCATTTACTTATTCCAATCATCTACATACTCCTTAATGTCATGTGCCTTATAAGCGATTTTAGTAGCTCCTGCAGCCTTTAACTCTGTTTCCCCTCTAAATCCCCAATCACAGCCAATTGTTTTCATAGAAGCGTTAATTCCTGTTTCTATATCAACATTAGAATCACCAATAAAGACACATTCACCCTTAGTCAAACCAATATCTTTTAATGCAAGATTTAAAGAAGTGATATCAGGCTTTTTAGGATAATCTGCACATCCTCCATATGTAGTAATAAAGCGATCACCAAATAGCTTAGGTACAATCACTTCAGCTACTGTATGTGGTTTATTAGTAACACAAGCAAGCTTAATACCTTCTTTATGTAAATCTTCTACTAATTCCTTAATACCAGGATATGGTGCTGTGTAATCAAAACAATGATCCTTATAGTAGTCCATGAATTCTTGTAAACATTGATCAAACAAATCCTGATGATCTTCTCCAAGTGCACGTTCTACTAGTTTTAAAACACCATTACCTACATACTGTTTATAGTTTTCAATAGGATGTGGTGCTAACCCACATGCCTCCAAAGCATGATTTGTACTAACTGCAAGATCCTTTAAAGAATCAACTAATGTTCCATCTAAATCAAATATACAACCTTTTATCATAACTGCCTCCATAATTACACCCATTATAGCATTCCTACTCCGCAAGTTTAAGAGTAATTCTGCAATTGTTTTCGCTTACAGAGAATGATATAATATCCTAGAATGAGGTGAAATTATGAACGGATTAAAAGAACATAAATATATGGATTTCTTAACAACTATTGGCTATATCGTATTTGCATTATGCTGTGTGATTGGCTTCTTTGCACATTTATATATCTTATTTGCGGTAGGTTTTGTTTTGATTTTTGTGTTAAGATTAATCGGATACTCTTTAGATCGCTTTAATGAATATAAGCGCGGTTATTAGTCTAGATTTCTAGACTTTTTTATTGGATGTTAAAAGGATATGAGGCAATCCTCATATCCTTGTTTTTTATTCTTCTTCACTAGATGGTAAAGTTTCTACAACTTCATGACATCTTGGACATAATCCATCTACTAATTCGCCTTCTTCGAACCAGTTCCAGCATCTTGGACACTGAACACCATGGAATTTTTCTGCCTTGATGAAACAAGTTTCATATTCATCTTTACCTTCTGCATTATCATCTAAAGTCACTTTTGCGACGATGAATAACTGTTTCATAGAATCTTCTAATGAAGCTAAAGACTTATATTCATCCTTAAGAGTGATAGTAAGCTTACCTTCCATGTTAGAATTGATTACTTTTTCAGCTCTTAAGTTTTCTAATGATTTCATAACATCAGTACGTAAGTTCATGAATAAGTCGAACTGTTCTTTTAATGCATCAGCATTTTCAATTTCGAACTTTTCTGGCTTAGCTTCTAGGAATACAGATTCTTCCTGTTTTGCATCACAATGGAAGTGATCATGTAATTCTTCTGCAGTAAAGACTAAGATTGGTGAGATTAACTTCATCATTGTCTTTGCATGATGATAAAGAACTGTCTGTACCTGTCTTCTTCTTGTAGAATCAGCCTTTTCGATATAAAGGATATCCTTTGTGAAGTCCATATAGAATGCACTTAATGTATTAGTGAAGTAGTTTAAGATTTCCTTGTTTGCTTCTGAGAAGTTATAAGCATCCATAGACTTATGATATGCATCCATTAAGTCATTTAACTTAGCTAACATATACTGATCAACTGGTTCTAATTCATTTACTGGTAATACATCAGTATCCTTGAAATCATTTAAGTTACCAAGTAAGAAACGCATAGTATTTCTTACCTTACGATAGCTTTCAGATACTTTCTTTAAGATATCATCAGAGATACGTACATCTGACTGGAAGTCTACAGTAGTAGCCCATAATCTTAAGATATCAGCACCCCATTTATTGATTGTCTTGATTGGATCTACAGCGTTACCACCAGACTTACTCATCTTTAATCCCTTACCATCAAGAGTGAAACCATGAGATAAAACTGTCTTATATGGTGCTTTACCATGTACTGCAGTACCGATGATTAATGAAGAGTTGAACCATCCACGATACTGGTCACTACCTTCGAAGTATAGATCAGCTGGATAACCTAATCCTCTTTCTACTAATACACCAGTATGTGATGAACCTGAGTCAAACCATACGTCCATGATATCTTTTTCTTTCTTGAAGATACCATTTGGTGAATGTTCGTTTGTATAACCTTCTGGTAATAAATCTTTTTCATCTCTTTCAAACCATACGTTTGAACCGAATTCTCTAAATAGTGCTGATACATGATCAAATACTTTCTGATCAATTACAGGAGTACCATCTTCACAATAGAAGATTGGAATTGGAACACCCCAAGTTCTCTGTCTTGAGATACACCAGTCACCACGGTCTTTAATCATGTTATAGATTCTGATATGACCCCATTCATTGATCCAGTTAACGCTATCGATTTCACTTAATAGTTTTTCTCTGATCTTATCGATAGAACAGAACCACTGGTCAGTTGCTCTAAAGATGATAGGCTTCTTAGTACGCCAGTCATGAGGGTAGCTATGTGTAATCCAAGTAAGATTTAATAAAGCGCCTAATTCTTCAAGTTTTACTGTAACAGTCTTGTTTGCATCATCAACATACTGACCTGCAAGCCATTCGCCACATGATTCCATCATGCAGCCATGTTCATCAACGTTTACAAGAACTGGTAATTTATATTTCTGACAGATGTTAAAGTCGTCTACACCAAATCCACTTGCTGTATGAACGCATCCAGTACCTGAATCAGTTGTAACATGGTCACCCATGATAACTAATGATTCTCTTTCTGGATAAAGTGGATGAGTACATGTGATGTATTCTAATTCTTCACCCTTGAAACGTTTTAAGATTTCTTTTTCTTTTAATCCAAATGTTTCCCATAATGAATCAACTAATTCTTCTAAGACAACGAGATTACCTTTTTCAGATTTAACTAATGCATAAGTGAAACGTGGGTTTAAACAGATTGCCTGGTTTCCTGGGATTGTCCAAGGAGTAGTAGTCCAGATTACAAAGTAGTTATCATCACCTTCTAAGATACCTTTACCATCTTTTACCTTGAAACGTACATAGATAGTAGGTGATTTTACATCATGGTATTCTACTTCTGCTTCAGCTAATGCTGATTCAGATGAAGGTGACCAATATACTGGCTTTAATCCTTTATAGATTAATCCATCTACAGCCATTTTCGCAAATACATCAATCTGTCTTGCTTCAAATTCTTTATGTAAAGTTAAATATGGATGTTTGTAGTCTGCAAATGTACCTACACGGATACACTGCTGCATCTGACGTTCAACCTGCTTTAATGCATATGCATAACATTTTTCTCTGAACTTTGCAGTAGACATAGATTTTCTATCTACACCCTGCTTCTGAATTGCATTTTCGATAGGTAAACCATGAGTATCCCATCCTGGAATATATGGTGTATAGAAACCTTCCATATTCTTATAACGACAAATAACGTCTTTAATAACCTTATTTAACATATGTCCAACATGCATATTCCCATTTGCATATGGAGGTCCATCATGGAAAATGAAATGTTCTTTTCCTTCATTCTGCTTGATCACCTTTTCATACATGTTAGCGTTCTGCCATCTTTCTACGTAAGCAGGTTCCTTAGTAGGAAGCTTACCACGCATCTCAAAATCAGTTTTTGGCATTAAGAGTGTGCTTTTGTAATTCATATATATCCCCTTTCACAAATAAAAAAACGTCCTTCATAAAGGACGTTTGCACGCGGTACCACCTTTGTTCATATCATTCGATATGCACTTAAGATCTTAACGCAATCAACGGCATTCCCTACTTTATTCAGGATGCAGCTCCAGAGTGATTCCTGACCAATACACCTTCACCGTTTCCACCACCCACGGTTTCTCTATAAGTTCTCTTGATCAGCGCTCTCTTTCTTCGCTTTTTTTTCTTCTTCATTAATTAAACTAAAAATTTCTGATTTGTCAATAGTTTCTAGCAATTCTGTGCTGATTTTTACAATTTCAGCCCTAAAATCTTTTGCTTCATCCTTAAAGCCTTCTACTTCATCACTTAAACCCTTCACATAATTCATAGACTCTTTAAGAATCATATTCGCATTATGCTTGGCTTTTGTAATGAGTTCACTGGCTTCCTTTAAAGCAAGACGGGAAATCTCTTCATTGGTCTTTCGTTCAATAGATTGACGATTAGCCATCGCGATATTTTCTTTTTTAACTTTATCCAATTCTTTTTCAAGTCTTCTGATTTGTAAAGTAGTTTCCTGAATTTTCTTTTCTAAAGTCTCAATCGTATCATCGACTTCTTCAGTATTATATCCACGAAGCTGCTTATTGAACATATATCCCATAACCGTGTCCCCTCATCGATAATATTGGCCTTCTATTACATAATTATCCTGCTTTGTTCTTCTATCTGTTATGAATATCTTTACTCGGCCATGATGACGTAAAGATATTATAGCGTTATTATCGCATATTTTTGAAATATCTTCAATAACTTTGTAATTAAGCTTGACATACTGACCACGAATAGCTTCTACTGCTTTATTGCGAGAGATACCAAATAATTGCGCAACCATCTTATCTAAACGTAAAGAAGAAACGATTACTGTTTTAGTATAGGTATCCTGCTGAATAGAAAGACGTTCTTTACTTTCTACTAAATGAATAGAAGAACGTTTGATACGTGTGAGATTCATACGAATATAATCGCTATTTTCTGTCATACAGGCAAAGGAAAGTGGCTCTTCATTGATATCACCGATACATTGACGCTTAATACCTAAATGCATTAAAGCCCCTAAGACATCGGAATGTTTAAGTTTTCCAAATGTATCATTGTAATCTACTTGAAATACTGTGACTTTAAAATCTTCAGGTTCAAATTCATAGAAATCAGGTGCTATGAGTACTCTTTTATTTTCTGCCCCATCAAAGCCTCCATCTGCTTCTACTTTGAGTTCATGACCAATAACACTTTCTACAATGGACTGCTGATGTGGATCAAGAAATTGTGTAAGAATCATACGCTGTGAGTAAAGTGCCTGATCTTTATAATCTAGTATTTTAGAGACGAATTCTTCATCACCTTTAAAATGTTCTAACATAATTCATAAAAAAAGTATTAGCGGTTGCTAATACTTATTCCTCCGTACTTGTAGGTGTGTCATCATCAAGAGTAATTGAACCAGTTACACCAATGTTCTTAGGTGTACATAAGAAAATCTTAGGACCAATTACCTGGATGTCACCATCAATTGCGAAAATAACACCAGTTAAGAAATCAACAACACGTTTCTGCTGTTCCTTCTGTAAACGATGTAGGTTAACGACAGCTGCCTTATTTTTCTTTAAATAACCACCAATTTCCTGAGAATCAGAATAAGCGCGTGGTTCAAATAATACAAGACTAGAGTTAGCATCAAATGGCTTCAACATCTCACTTGTCTTTTTAGTCTTATTGTTTTCAAAAATATTAGAATTTTGTTCCTGTCCGTTTTGTGCAGTATTGTAATCTTCTGTATATCCTTCTTCTTCTTCACCAAATAACCAATCTTTAACCTTATCCATACACATGTAAAACCTCCTGTTTGTTTTGTTTATTCTGACTACTCCCACGGGCAAGCC
>ENA-OOWO01000025-OOWO01000025.1-human-gut-metagenome-genome-assembly--contig:-NODE-25-length-81813-cov-15.677353_pt1 | contig 81813 bp, 91 predicted proteins | sample MGYA00241579_ERZ501327 | MGnify/ENA primary metagenome ERZ501327 (study PRJEB25962, sample SAMEA2042836) | human gut metagenome | biome: human gut; feature: human-associated habitat; material: faeces...
AACACACAATTTTAAAAATGGGCTGATTTTTTATGGGGATCTATGCGCTTTTTTTGAGGTAGAAATCCAAACACAAATTAATCTCCACATTTTTCTATGAAACTTAAAAAAGCATCAACTTAGTGGATGTCTAAATCCTTAAGTTGATGCCATTGGGATAGCATCAGCTATCTCCTCATGACTATTCTTCATCAAATAAAACTAAATCATCAAATGTCTGTCTTCTTACTACGACTCTTGATTCACCTTCATAAGTGAATACTACAGCTGGTTTAGGTAACTGGTTGTAGTTAGAAGACATAGAGTAGTTATATGCGCCTGTAGAGAATACTGCAAAAATATCTCCTGGCATAATATTAGCTGTAACTGGTAGATCCTTTGTAATCATATCAGCACTTTCACAGATCTTACCTACAACTGTTACAGTCTTAGTTTTTGTTTCTCCTGCTTTATTTGCGACAATACCATCATATTTCGCATCATATAAAGGTGTACGGATATTATCAGACATACCACCATCAATAGAGACATAAGTACGTACATCAGGGATTTCTTTAATACATCCTACTGTATAAAGAGTAATACCTGCATTACCTACAACATAACGTCCTGGTTCAATCATAACAGCTGGACGTTCCCAACCATGACTATCATATTCATTATAAATAACTTTCATGATTTCTGATGTAATAGATTCAAAATCAAGTGGTTCATCCTGTTTAGTATAAGCAATACCATAACCACCACCGGCATTAATCTTACTTGTTACAACACCAAATGTATTATAGATTTCATTCACAAACTTCATGAATTGAAGCATTGCATTCACATAAGCGAATAAATCAAATACCTGAGAACCGATATGACAATGAATTCCTTCATATTCGATATTATCAGACTCTAAGATTTTCTGAATAGCTTTTAAATAGATACCATAATGAGAACTAAAGCCAAACTTAGTATCCTTATGACCAGTCATAATATAGTTATGACCACCGGCTTTAATACCAGGGACAATTCTTAAAGTTGCTTTTACTTTCTTACCTAGCTTACCTGCAATCTTTTCACAGTTTTCAATTTCATAGAAATTATCTACTACGAAATGAGTGACATCATGACTTAATGCATATTCAATTTCTGAAGGAAGCTTATTGTTTCCATGGAAGTAGATCTTATCTGGATCAAATCCAGCACGTAATGCGATACTGATTTCTCCTGCAGATACGCAGTCAATTCCAATACCATATTCATTTGCAAGCTTATAGATTGCAAGACAGCTAAAAGACTTAGATGCAAATAATGGAAGTGCCTTTTCATACTTATCCATGAACTTTGTCTTTAATTCATTCATCTGATGTCTAATATGACCTTCACTCATAACATAAAGTGGTGTGCCATACTGCTTTGCGAGATCAGATGCTTTAATACCGTCTATATATAAATCATTGCCTTTTATATCAGCAAACTGTGTCTGTAATACCATACCATTCCCCTTAATATAATGTTTTTAAATCAAATAAACCTTTGTCTTTATTCATTAATGCCTTTAATGCAGCAACAGCACCATTCGCGAATACTTCTTTAGAAAGAGCTGTATGCTTTACTTCTACGATTTCATCCTGTCCTGCAAACATTACTGTATGTTCACCAAAGATTGTCCCACCTCTTATAGATGAAATACCTACTTCATTTCTTTCTCTCTTACGATGAATAGAATGACGATCATAAGTAGGTTCTAATGAATCATCTAAAGCATTATTAATACCATCATATAACATCACTGCAGTACCTGATGGTGAATCAATCTTCTGATTATGATGTTTTTCCATGATTTCAATATCAAAATGATGTTCAAAGAATTCTTTCGCAAATTCACTCACCATCTTATTCATCATAGCCACACCATAAGAAGTGTTATAAGACTGGAAGAGGGCAATCTCATGAGATGCTTCTTCAATCTTCTTTAAGTCTTCTGCACTAAAGCCAGTAGTAGCGAATACAACTTTACACTTATTCTTTAATGCATAAGATAGAATACAATCTAGATTGGCAGGATGTGAGAAATCAATAATGGCATCAATATCATCCTGTACTTCATCTAATGACTTATATGCAGGTACTTCTGGCTGTACATCAAACACAGGAGATACAACACCAGCCAATTCTAAATCTGCATCATTCATTACTGCATGGGCTACTTTCTTACCCATTAAACCATAACCATATACTAATACTTTCATCTTAATAACCCTTGCTTTCGAATTCTTTCATTGCATCAAATAATAACTTTTTATTTTCTTCTGTAGTTGGAATAAGAGGCTGACGAAGCATATCACTTTCAATAACACCCATATGTTTTAAAGCAGCCTTAGGCATGATTGGGTTAACATCAATGAATAAATATTTAGAAACATCATTTAAATCATAAGCCATCTTTCTAGCAAGTTCTAAATCACCCTTTAATGCAGCCTGGGCAAACATTTCTGTTTCTCTTGGATAAAGGTTAGATAATACTGAAATAACACCTTTACCTCCTGCTGCGATAAATGGAAGAATATTATCATCACATCCAGAATATAAATCAAAATCCATATCCTTAGTACGTGTTAATACTTCCATTGCATACGCAATATCATCTGTTGCATCTTTCATAGCAACAATATTAGGAACCTTTGCAAGTTCTACTACTGTATCTACACTGATCTTCATACCAGTTCTACCTGGTACATTATACATAATAAGTGGTAAATCACTTGCCACAGCAACAGCCTTATAATGTTCAATTAAACCTCTCTGAGAAGTCTTATTGTAGTAAGGTGTTACAACTAAGTTTGCATCAGCACCTGCTTCAGCATTGAACTTAGCCTTTCTAATAGCCTGTGCAGTATAGTTAGAACCCGCACCTACAATAACCTTTACACCTGTACCCTTAGCCATTTCTACTGTAATCTTAGTGAGTTCAAATTCATCTTCAATATCAATAGTTGCAGGTTCACCAGTAGTTCCGTTGACAAGTAATGCTTTTACACCACCATCAATCATTCTCTGAACCTGTCTCTTATAACCTTCGTAATCAATACTTCCATCTTCAAACATTGGTAATACCAATGCAACACCTGTACCTTCAAAAATTGGTTCCATTTTATGCTAATTCCTCCTGAATCTTTTCTAATGCTTTCTTTAAATATTTCTTTTCTATAACATATGAAATAGATACTTCACTTGTTGTCACCTGAGCAAATGGGATCTGGTTATCACCTAGAACTTTGAATAACTTACTTGCAAAACCGACTTCATTTTCCATATGACCTTCTACAACAAGCTTACCTACATTCTTAGATGCAAATACACCAATACGTGGGTGATTTTTCTTAACTTCTTCAATAGCCTTGTTTAAAGCACTCTGTGCTTTTGCATCACATGTGAAATCAATACGCATTTCATCTTCTAGCATGACTGATGAGATCATATCGATGTTCACACCTTCACGGCTAATTGTTTCAAACACATCAGCCACAAAGAGTGGATTCTTTTCAACATTCATTAACTTCACTTGAATAATGTCTTCTTCAATCTCTAATCTTGTAATCACACTGTTCATCTTCATCATCTCCATTTTTTTATAAAAAAATATTGCAATGGGGCCATTGCAATATAATTAGTCTTCATTATATTCAATAGCGCACCACAAATATTTTGTGACAGTGAATAAGATCTTCTCTTATCCCCCAGATAACAGTTCATATACAGTTCCCTGTCTCTTCGGCATTTGCTCCCCCTTCATTATCTGGCTGTATCCATTAATAACGAATTCTTAACGCATGCACCTCTATTTGCCAACATAATAACATATTATCAATCATAAAAAAAGTGATTTTCTTCTAAATAGTGCATATATTCTTTGATCCAGGGACTATCTATTGCATATCGCTGAAGCATTAATACAACTTCCTGTCCTTGATACATGAAGCGCATCTCTGATTCAGCTCCTTTCTTTTTCACTTTAAAATCTGTCACAAAACGATAATCAAAGAAGTAAACACCATCTAGAAACTTCAGATTATCATATTGCATAAAGGTAATTCCCTCACGTTCAAAGCTTAATACATAGAATTCTGTTTTCTTGCTGACTATATGGCCTAACCACATAGTCAGTGCTGTTTTCTTCCAGTTCACCTGATACTTCGTATGTGCAAAGGCTACATTATTATGAAATGATATACCTGACAAACGCACATAGTTTTCTAACAGCTTTTCTCTATTATTCATGGATTTCTAAAGGCAATTGATCAGGATCTTTAAAAAATGTCATTTTCTTGCCAGTAAATGTGTCAAAACGGATTGGCTCTGTTTCAATACCTAATGCATTTAATTCTTTGACTGTTTCTTCTACATCTTCTACCTTAAAAGCCAGATGTCTAAGTCCTGCTGTTTCAGGGAAAGGATGTAGTGGGGCATCTGGTTTAATAAATATTTCTAACTCCATATCTCCAAGTTGAAGATCTAACTTGATATCCTGTTTATCCTCTCTCTTATTTTCTCTAATAATATTAAAGCCTAATTTATTGACATAAAAGTCAATTGTTTGATCATAATCTTTTGTAATGATCGCAATATGATGTACTGTGTTTAATCTCATACGAACACCTCCTGTTACTATTATATCATTGACATCAAGAATGATATATAGTTATTATAATATAAACCAATTAAGGAGGTAGGTAATACATGAATAAGAAAACGATTATTTATTCAATAAAATCTGCACTCCCTGTTATGACTGGTTACATTGTACTAAGTATTGGTTTTGGCTTATTACTTCAAGATAAAGGTTATGGTTGTGGATTGGCTGTTTTAATGAGTACAGGTATATATGCTGGTTCTATGCAGTTTGTGACAATTAATCTACTATCAACAGGTGCTTCTATCATTACAACTGCTATTATGACTCTTATGGTCAATATCAGACATCTCTTTTATGGTATTACAATGTTAAAAGAATATAGTGAAGCAGGGTGGAGAAAACCTTATTTAATCTTCTCATTAACAGATGAAACCTATTCCTTAATCTGCTCTCCTGATCTTCCTGATGATATTAATCGCAAAGACTATTTCTTTATCGTTTCTCTTGTCAATCAGTTATCCTGGATAGCAGGGAGTATTATAGGTTCAGTACTAGGGAATATTATTCCTTTTGATACAACAGGGATAGATTTTGCGATGACTGCATTATTTGTCATCATCCTATTAGAACAACTAGAGAAATCAAAACAACATCTTCCTGCCTTTACAGGATTTATTATGTCGATATTCTGTTTATTACTCTTTGGACCAAATCAGTTCCTGATTCCTTCTATGATTCTTATTACAATCGCATTATTCATAGAAAAAAAGAGCTTAGAAAGGAGTGATTTCTAATGCATGCCGTACTTATTATTCTTACTGCTGCAATAGTCACACTTCTTATCCGTGCTCTTCCATTTATTGTATTTAGTAAACATACACCGGATAGTATTCTCTATTTAGGTAAAGTACTACCTTATGCGATTATACCAATGTTAGTGGTGTTTTGTTTAAAGAGTGTATCAGTTCTAAAAGCCCCTTATGGTATTCCAGAACTCATCGCACTTATAGCAGTTATATGTATCCATAAATGGAAACATAGTACGTTACTTTCTATTCTTCTAGGTACAATGACTTATATGTTTTTAGTCCAGACTGTGTTTTAATCACAGTCTTTTCATTACTTCCAATGGGAGATTATTCACGAGTACAGTGTTACCATCGTAATAGTTGATGTAATCTGGACCTAATGTAAATATACGTTCAAAAGGAATCGTACCCAATGATCTTTCTTCTGTTGTAGAATAAAGAGCTATTTCATAATAATCACATTCTAGCTTCTCACCTGTTTCAGGATTCTGATACCCTACAGGTACCCATGGTTTATTAGGGAGTAAAGTAGGGCAGTCTTCAGTTAATGCATAGATGCCTTTAATACCCTGATCTGTCTTAAAGAATTGTGGTTTTGCATAATAATAGTCATGACTTTGAAGTTCATGCATCCATGAAGAGAAAAGATGTGGATTAAGAATAAACTGTTCTGCTTCATCCTTACCAATCACTAATGGCCACATAGTACTCATTAAAGTAAGAGAATCTGTTTCACCATTCGCAATCTTTTCTGATACTTCTTTAATAATACGATGATTGAAAGCAAGAAGATCATCTTCCTGTGATAAGTAGTCATCTATATCTTCTTCTATACCATCAATAGTGACACTGCATTTCCAATAGTCAGTAATTCTTCTTAGACAGTTAAAGAAAGAACGCATTTCATCTGTAGTAGTAGGATTGAGTAAACGTAAGTTTAATTCATTCTTTTCATCTTCATCCCACGAAATATGAAAACCTCTTCCAATAGAATTTGGATTATAGAAGATCATATTACCTTCCTGATCATCACCCACCATTCTCATACCATCATTGATTCCAAAAGCCAATTCATCACCGACTATGACATCTAATGGAATAGTCTTTTTAAATAATCCCTTCTGTTTAATACATACATCAATAGACATTGTCTTATCCTCCTATACATCTCATAAAATCTTCTTCTGAGATAATCAAAATCTTTTCATCCTTCTCTCTTAAGTCTAAACCTTTTCTAATCTTAGTACCATACTGACCATACTTCCATGTTTTACTTTTTTCTCCACCGACAATTAAATAATCAGTAGCACGTGTAGGGGCACTTAATACAGTACCTCCATGATTATAAATATAGTGAACTACATCACTTCTTCTCATAGAAATAAATAAACCAGTGACCACAAACTTACCTGTCAAATCTATATCAAATATTTCATCAAAAGCGAAAGGGTAATTATTCATAACTATTCCTCTAAAAAAGATATACAATATATATAGGAGGGTTATCACAATGGTTAAAATCCTAAACATCGCATTATATATCATATTCATTCTTATACCAGCATTGTATTTTATATGGCTATTAAAACATGAACACCTGATTTTTAAAACATTTGTGGTTGTCATGGCTATTCTTTCTACAATCGGTATATTACTTAAATTTAACTTTAAACCATATAATCATATCTTTACCATGTTCATACTAGTGTGTCAATTTCTCACTATGTATATTTATATTCTTTTTATATGTGTTTATCTGTATCGTTTCTCCTTTAAATTTGTGAAACGAAGACCATATCGTTTTGGGAATATCGTAGCGACTATGATTGCGATTACACTTACAATTTCTGGTTTCCATTCTCATTATAATAAGAAAGAAGTCATCTATCATGTCACTGTTCCTAAGACATCTTCAGTATCTAAGTTAAAGATCTGTTTAGTCAGTGATCTACATTTGAGTTCTGGTACCTATATGAGACAGGTAAGAAAACTTGTAAAAACAGTGAATGATAAACATTATGATCTTGTATGTTTTGCAGGAGATGTATTTGATGAAAATACACCAGATGCATTAATGAATCGTTCTTTACAAGAATTCAAAAATATGAAGAGTACTTATGGAACATACTGGATATCTGGTAATCATGAATATTATGGTAAACATACAGACTTTACTGTCTTTGAAAAATATAACATACACTTTCTAAGGAACACCTATGAAACTGTAGATAATACTTTTAATATTGTCGGCTTTACAGATAAGACATCTCATGATCACTATGATATTAATAAAGTAATAGAGGGGATGGATACTTCTTTACCTACTATTACACTAGACCATAATCCTGAAAGATTTGATCATCATACATATTTCACTGATCTTCAATTATCTGGTCATACACATAACGGTCAGATTTTCCCAGGAAATATTATCCTTCATTATTACTATCAGAATTCATATGGTTTATCCCATTATAAGAACCATTATCTTCTTGTATCTGCTGGATATGGTTCATGGGGATTCCCATTTAGACTTGGTACACAATGCGAATATGATACTATTTATCTCAAGTTGAGAAAATAATTTCACAAGAAATACAACTTTTTGTACAAGGTATGTAAACGGATTCATAAATTCGCGAAAATTAACCTCTTTTGGTGTACAAATCTAAAAATAAAGATAGACAAACCGCTTTCTTTCCTATATGATAAGGGCACAAAGAGGTAGTGAAAAAAATGGTCATGGAATTAGAAGAAAAATTTAAATTACGCAAAGCAGAAATCTTTGCGACAATCAAGAAGTATGTGACTGAAGCAAACATGGATATCTCAGATACAGTAATAGACAACTTATCTATTCATCTTGCTTTATCAATTACAAGAGAATTATCTGGATCTTATATCGAAATGAGTTCATCTCAGATTGAACAATTAAAACAAGCCAACACTTATCAGATTTCACAGTTAATCGTCTATGATTTATCTAAGAAATATGATGTAAAAATTTCTGAAGACGATATTTGTTATTGTGCGATGTATTTATCAAACATGACATTATTAGATTTAGACTTCTTTAGTGAATGTGATATTATTGATCAGGAAACTGAAAGCATTACTTTAGAAGCCGTACAGGAAATCAATAACCGTTTAGGATTAAATTTAAAGAAAAATGATGATTTCTATCAGGGATTATCAATGCATTTCTATCCTGCAATTCAGCGTTTAAAGAATGATGAACAGCTCCATGATAATGTATTAGCTGGCAAGATTAAAACTGAAAATGAAACAGAATATAAATGTGCAATGATTTTAAATGATGTTGTAAAGGAACATTATCATAAATCATTTAATGAAGATGAATTGGCTTATATAGCATTACATTTCGGTACAGCATTAAGATAACATCAAAGGGAACCTGAGGTTCCCTTTTTTATATACAGAAAGACCACCTAAAAGCAAGTTTAGCTTGAGGGTGGTCTTAAATTCAGTTAAGCATCATAATGAATGGATACATTAAAATTTCTTTAGAAATTCTTCTAATATACCGTTCCAATTATCCCAATCATTTACTAACTTAGTTATCTGACTCTTATAAAAGTTATAATCCACTTCTAATAACGTAAGCAAAATATGTCTATATAGGAAAGATAATTTTACTGCATACAAAATAGATTCTGAACCATTAAGATAATACCTTCCTTGTTTTGATTTTATATGCGCCATCCTATTTCTACTATTTACTAATATTTGAGCAAATCTCTCTACATTAGCTTTATCTTCTTTACAAAATATGTCTTTTCCATATAGCTCAATTATAGCACATAAGTATTTCTTTAAGGCTGATTCCCATTTATGAACATAAGGTCTAATGAATGACTTATTATACTTTTCAATAAGGTCAGTTAAAGACTCAAACGACTCAATTATGAATGCTGTTTTACAATCTATAGGCATACCTGTATCAGCCATAGAATAAAGAACCATAGGATGTACTATATCTAATTCCTCCAGCATCTTAATCCATTTAAGAAATACATTATCATCAATATATTGATCAAACGATAAAAACTTACTATGGTTTCCAATTGTAAAATCACATGAATTAAATAGATTTAACCTCATAGCAATTTTTGAATCTAACTCTTTAGATTCAACAGATTTGCCATTCTTTATAATCCATGCTTTTTCAATTGGTATGAATTGTCCTTCACCTAACATAATTAGCATATCTAGCTTATTAAACACCGCTATTAGATCATCTAATTCCACAGATTCATTTGTTGATATGATAGTTTTTCTTATGACCATTTGTTCGATAGAAATTTCATATAATACAGAGTTTAATGTAATGGAAAAATCACATCGAAACGGTCCTCCAAGAATCCCCTTAGCTAGTCTTTGTTGAATTTCGATACCATGTTTTAACATTCTATCAGCCTCCTAATATATCACTATTATAATATACTGCCATAATTATTAAGAAATGGCACCTTAAACTATCGTATCTAACACTATTATTTTCATCGTTGATTCTTTATTGTTATTTTGAATTACTTAATGAGCACAAAAAATCACTCACAATCAGAATTTCTTGTGAGTGATTTTAATAGTTATTTAAAATAATCCTTGAATTTTAGCTTGAATAATTCCAGCAGCAACACTTGCACCCACGTTACTCAAAAAATCTTTTAATCCAATCAATGCAGCTTTTAAAATGGCTGGTCTCTTTTACTCTTCGCTTTTTAATTTTATATCAGATAAAAGCTCAGTTATTGTCTCCATATCATCTTTTGAAAGGTTTGAAGCACTAATACTCTTTGCCACTTCATCGACAACATCCTTAACTTTATCATATGGAAAAGAAACTGTATTTCCATTACCTGACACTATTTGAGCATTACCAGAAGATGAATTTATAACACTTGTAGGTCCATAATAATTATTCACAGTTTGTGGAATATTGGTTGCACAATCTTTTTCCTTATCAGTAAACATCATGTTTTCTCCAACAATTCCTTCCTCTTCTAATTTCAACGTCCAATCTAATATTGCATTTTTTACCTTTTCTTCAATATCTTTAGCTGCTGTTATTGAAATATGAAGTGCATATCTCTGGGGTATTAGAATATTACAATTTTTATCTAATAATGCACTTTCCTCACCAGAAAGTTCTGCTATCAATTCATTTTCTGATGAATCAGATAAGAACACAATCTCAGAAATAGAATTTGACATTTTTCTTTCACAAATAATTTTTTCAATTTCATTATTTTGAATAATAATAGGACTCCACCCGTAAAACTGATTTAAATATTTTAAAGCACCTCGACCCTTCCTATATTCTGGACATGATTCTTTATTAGGATATCCGCTCAGTTCATATTGAATCCATTGGTCAAAATCAGACAGTTTTAATTTTACAGCAATCAAATGTGCCTTTCGTAATACATTAACAATATCACAATTTGGTGAAAGAATTTCTTTTTGTAAGTCTAAAACAATGCTTGCCATATTATTCACTATCCTTTTCAACTTTATAAGAATCTTTGTCTTCTGCAATCATAAGAGTAGGGTGGTTATGCACCATATTAGTATAATGCACATTATCCGATTCTTCTGCGGTAAATGATCCACCAGCATTAACATTACATCTCTATCTTCACTAAAATAAAGCATAACCTACATGCTTGTAAGCTAAGAAATTAGCTAAGAAATCTGATGTTAAGCTTAATTTGATGATCTAGTAGAAACATTTTTCTTAAACTTTGCGTTTATCTTTAGTTTATTTAAAGAAAATTCTTAATATATTGAGTATATATTAGTGAACAGAAAATTAAGGCAGGTACTTTGAATGAGAATAAATGATCTAGTAGGTGAAACAACAGAATATGACAAGAAATTAAAGGTTGAGTTGAGAAAACCAAAAAGCTGGTGTAAGAGTATTAGTGCTTTTGCGAACACATTAGGTGGCGCTTTAATCTTTGGAGTATCTGATGAAAATGAAATCATTGGATTAGATAATCCAGTTAAAGATGCAGAAAAAATTAGTGAAATAATCAAAACTAAGTTAAATCCAATTCCAGAATTTAAAATGTCTTTTCGTAAAGTAGAAGATAATATTCTAATTATTTTAGAGGTATTTAAAGGTGATGAAACGCCTTATTACTATTATAATGATGGATCTTTAGAAGCTTATATACGAATTGGAAATGAGAGTGTTAAAGCCTCTCCTACGGAACTTCAAAGATTAGTACTACGAGGCCGTAATAAATCATATGATTCACAAAAATCTATGTATAAAATAAGAGATTATTCTTTTTCAAAACTAAGGGAAAGATATAAGAAGTGGACAGGTTATAGTTTTGACGAAAAGAATTTAATATCATTTGGATTGGCTGATGAGGAAGGTTATCTTACTATAGCTGGTTCTTTAATTGTAGATGATAGCCCTGTACATCATTCAAGATTATTTTGTACAAGATGGAATGGTTTAAATAAAAGTAGTGGTGTTTTAGATGCACTAGATGAAGCAGAATATGAAGGTAGTGTTATTTCTTTAATAGAAAATGGTGAAGCTTTCATAAAAAGAAATGCGAAAATGATGTGGAGGAAAACAGCTAATTCCAGAGAAGAAATGCCAGATTATGTAGAACGTAGTTATCATGAAGCATTAGTAAATGCGATAGCACATAGAGATTATCTTATTTATGGCAGTGAAGTGCATATTGATATATATGATGATCGTATGGAAATATATTCTCCAGGTGGTATGCCGGATGGTTCTATTATTCAAGATAGAGATCCTTTGACAGTACCTTCTACTAGGAGAAATCCAGTACTTGCAGATATATTTAATAGATTAGGTTATATGGAACGAAAAGGAAGTGGATTTGCGAAAATAATAGATAATTATGCATTTCAAATTAATTATAAAGAAGACAAGAAACCATATTTTAGGTCTGATAGATATCAATTTACTGTTATTATGCCAAATCTTAATTATAGTGATAAAAAGGAAGACAGTTTAAATGACCAAAATAGGACCGATGAGACGGTAGCTCTCTTAACCCGAGAAAAATCGGTCAAGAGCTATGCCTACGTGAACATCTCTCCGTCCGAGCTTGGTATGGGCGGCAAGGTAAAGAAGCCGACGTATAAGCAGATTAAAGAATACGTTCTGAAAACGCACGGCCTGAAGGTCTCGTCGCTGTACATCGCAAACCTCAAGGACGAGCTTGGCTTGGATAAGCAGTTCTCCTACGAAGAGGCGGAAATGTCAGCCGAGAAGAGACCGAAGTGCCCACCTGAAAAGCGTGAGGCGATTCTGGATGCGTTCAGACACTTTGGCATGATTGATTAACACCCACCGAGGGGCTTTGCGAAAAAATTTTCTAACTCATTTTCTCGCGAAGCCCCTCTATCACGTCCAGAAGAACAATATCTGTCTGATTCACCACTATCACAAGTAAAAAATACGCCCAAACGTGTAAGTTTCTGTTGACAGATGACAATACACGTCGTATAATAAAGACAACAAGATGAAAGAGGAAACGAAACATCTTGAGCCACCGAAAGGTTGGCACTGTTCCTTGAAAAATGAATAGCAACAAAGATTCGTGAGCATAAGTTCCTTAGCAGGCAACGCCAATAAGCCCTGCACAAGCCATAGACCGTGACGGGTTTATGGTGACGGAGCACAGCGTCAAAGTGGGTTCACTGTCCGCCCGATACTGAGCGGATATAACTTGCACGATTCCACATACACAAAGTGAGAAGCGGCGAATCCGAGTTGTGGCATATGGATTTATTTCCAATATGTCATGACTCGGGTTCGCCGCTTTTTTTGTTTTTCAAACGCAAAAGGAGGCGAAGCCTATGAACAACATAGTCGAAACGGCTCCCTATGAAGAGTACGACGACAAGACCGAAGCGTTGCTCGAACGCGAGTGTCTTTTCCGCGAGCTTGAGGTCGCTCGCACCGAGATGAGCACCCTTGGCTGGTGCATCGCTCGCATGGAGCACGCTCTTTATTCCGACAACCCGCGCAGCGAGATTCGAGAGCTGATTGAAGAGGCTCGCGACTGGTCGCATGACAGCGAAGAGAACATCGCTGACATATCCAAGCGCATCAACAATTTAAAGGAGGAAATGTAACTATGAACACTTACGACAATTCTTATAGCATCAGCGGTCTCGATTGGCAGACCGCATTCAACCGCAGCTCCAGTGCTCCGAGCTTCCGTGAGACTGAGGGCATGGCTAAGGCGACTGACTCGTTCTACGAAGGTCAGATTCACACCGTTGACGCAGTCTTCTGCGAGGGCTATCTGCGTGGTCTCAACTACGCGCTCCGCATTCTTCAGCAGGAGATTCGCATTCCGACCACGACCTACAAGAAGGCTTACAAGAATCTCGGTCACAGCATCAACCTGAAGCGTGAGAGCCTGCTTGCCGAGCACGGCGTCAGCCTCGACGACGACGAGGCACTGCACTCCAGCACCCCGTTCATCGACGAACTCGACAAGCAGGGGGCGCTGTAATCATGAGTGGCAAGAAGAGTGAAAAGGAGGTAAGCGACAATGCCCATTAACAACATTGAGGCGACCGGAGCTGCGATTGCGGCTCCGGGCACCCGCCCCGTTTATACGGCTGACGTGGTGATTAAGGACGCCACGGAAGCCTACATCGAATGCCTTTACGACGACGAGGATGCGAACCGCGCTTTGACGCTTGACGTTTTGGCGGCGGATTTGACCCTCGCAGTCAACGGAAAGATTCAGGAGGTCAACAACATTCTGAAGGACAAGCGCGCAGGCATCAAGTCGGCCAAGGAGAGCACGACCGACCCTGCGAAGCTTGCTCAGCTCAACAGCACTGTGGTCGAGCCTAATATCAAGCCCCTTCAGTCCCCTACGCCGTACATGCTGGCGTCCATCATCATGTTCAAGCATCACGTAATCCGCCTGAACTATGGTGCCAAGGACTCCAGCTCGTCGGATATGTGCCCGCTGGCTATCTACAACGAGGATGGCCCCTACAAGGGCATCTACACCACTGACGAGGACGATATCGAGGGAATCATCCGCTCGTGCCCGACCATAACAGAGCGTGGGGTTCGTGAGACCAAGGCTTTCCTTCGTGTCATGGCTCCGATTAAGTTCCGTTGCAGCGACCCTAACCTGATTGCTGTGAACAACGGGCTGTACGACTACGAGAACAAGATTCTGATGGACTTCGACCCCGATTTTGTTTTCGCATCGAAGGTCAGCACGGACTACAACCGCAACGCCACCAACATTGTAATCCACAACGACGACGACGGCACCGACTGGGACATCGAGTCTTGGATGCGTGAGCTTTCCGACCATCCCGAGGCTCCGAAGCTCTTCTGGCAGATTATCGGGGCTTCCGTCCGCTCGAACAACTCGTGGAATCAGGCCGCGTTCTTCTTCAGCACGAAGGGCAACAACGGCAAGGGTACGCTCTGCGCCCTTATCCGCAACGTGATTGGCCGCTCCAACTGTGCGTCCATTTCGCTCGACATGCTCGGTCGCGACTTCATGATGGAGCCTCTCCTGAAGGCGAGCGCCATCATCGTAGACGAGAACGACGTAGGAGCGTATCTGGAGCGCACGGCTAACCTGAAGGCTCTTATCACCGACGATGCGATAAGCATCAACCGCAAGCATAAGACCCCGGTTCAGTACACGTTCAACGGCTTCATGATTCAGTGCCTGAACGATGCACCGAAGTTCCGCGACAAGACCGACTCGATGCTCCGCCGTATCATCTTCGTCCCGTTCGACAAGTGCTTCACCGGTCGTGAGCGCAAGTACATCAAGAGCGACTACCTCGCTCGTAAGGATGTCTGTGAGTATGTCCTGAAGCATGTTCTTGAGGACATCCCCGACTACTACACCATCGAGGTTCCGCAGTATTGCAAGGAAGCTCTGGACGACTTCCGCCTCAGCAACGACAACGTGGCTGAGTTCATTCACGAGGTTCTCGACGACCTTGTCTGGGACGCAGTCTCGTGGAAGGAGCTGTACGCGTTCTATCGCGGATGGCTTCGCCGCTATGGCTCTGGTGATAGTAACCGTGGCTGTGTGAAGTATCGCGACTTCCGTTCCTCTGTTTGCAACATTCTCGACACCGGCGATTACGACTGGGAGTACCACCCCACCGACGGTCAGTTCCTTGTCAACGCATCGTACAACATGCGCATCGAGCCTCTCATCAAGGAGCTTGAAATCAAGGAGCTTCAGAACGTGGGCAACTCGGCTACCGAGGAGCACATCGACAAGTTCAAGAACATTCCAACGAAGATTCGTGGCATCCGTCGCATCGGAATTGCCGCATAGGAAAGGAGAGATTTCACATGTCTTACATCATGACTGAGGTTTACCGAGGCACCAACCCCGGATATGGAACTGGCCCGCTCGTCATCGCTACGTACGGAGCCAACGACGACCACTACGCATACGGAACCGAGCACGAGGTGTATGAGGCACCGGAGTCGCTCGGAACCGGACACCGTGGCTTCAAGGCTGAGGTGATTGCAAGCATCACCCGTGAGCTTGCCGACGCTGAGAACTCTGAACCCTGTGGCATTGATTTCTTGGATGAGATGTTCGCAGAGTGCGACAAGAAGCGCATCGAGGCACTCACCGGAGCGTTGAATTTCATGATGACCCGCTAAGGGTCTCTTGAAAGCCCACTGAGAGACCACGAATGGGCATGGATAACCGGAAGGGCTTTTGGAAGCCCACTCGGAGACCAACAAAAGCCCATTCGTGGCACTCAAACGGGCGACATTCCAGACAGATACCGTTCAAAGCCCACTGGCGGGCTGTAAAAAGCCCAACAACGGGCGCTAACCACATAAGCAAGGAGGAAATAGACATGACATATGACGACGTTCTCCTCCTTCTCGAAGCACCCGGCTGGGCGCTTCGTGACTTGGAGGCAGCGAAGGAGCGTTACGAACGCGCATTCACCCGCGTAGCAGGTGGAGCGATTCGATACGACAAGGAAAACGTGCAGGGCGGAGGCAGTGACCCCGACATGCCGTTGATTATGGTGGCGCAGCGTTCAATCGAGCTGGACGAGGCACAGCACGCTTACACCGTGGCTGTTGAGGCGGCTGAGCACGCTATCGGGATTCTTCCCGATTGGCGTAAGCAGTTCGTTCTCACCTCGCGCTATGTTGACACGCCGGCGCTCACTTGGCCGCAGATTGCTGAAGCCTTGGGCTTGAGTCTGCGCCAGACGTACCGCATGAAGAACAATGCCATCAACGACATCTGCAAGATGACCGATGGACGTGTTCTGGCTGCGGTTTCGTAGGGGGTCAAGGGGGAGCATCCCCATTGTCCAGAGTAGTAGTGATGCGGGGTTCCCCTCGTGTCACTACTACTACTGGATTATCACGATTGACATACAGGAAATCGTGATGGGAGTACGACTAATGTTAGGAGGACGAAAAATGACGAATAAAGTGACGACAGTGCGGTTCCACATTGGAGGTGACGACGAAATCAAGACGGAGCATAACCGTCGTGAGGAGTCGACCGTAAAGTGGGAACCGCACATCGACATGGAGGGCAAGCACGAAGTGCTTCGCGACATGTCGATAGAGGAAACGTATGAGGAATTGTTCGGACGAGCCATTGAGGAGTACGACGCTAAGCAGAAGCGCCGCGACCGCCGCATTGGCGGCGTCCATGAGTACATGGAGCAGGTGCGCGCTGATTCCCGTGGGCGTGTCAATCACAAGACACGCACTAAGGGCAAGAACATCGCCTACGAGGTAATCGTAGGCGTTGGTTCCGTCAAACCTGAGTTTGACGAAACGACGGGACGCATGAAGCGCGACAAGGATGGCAACATTCTGACGCCGTTCTTGGTTCCCGACGATATATGCGAGGCTGTTCTGAAGAACTACCTCGCGGCATGGGACACGCGCAACCCTCACCTTCGTCTCTACGGTGCATACCTGCACGGTGATGAGGGTGGAGCGATGCACATGCACCTTGACTTTGTTCCGTGGGCCGACGGGTACACGCGAGGCATGAGCGTGCAGACGAGCCTGAGCAAGGCGCTGTCTCAGCAGGGGTGCAAGTCCGAGGGATGGACTCGCAACTCGCACGTAGTGTGGGCAGAGCGCGAGCGCAACTTCATCGAGTCCATCCTTGAGGAGCAGTACGGCTACACCGTCATCCACCCGGATGCCGGCAAGTACAAGGAGAGCATCCCTTGGCGCGTGTACGCAGCAGAGCAGGAAGCCCTGAAGCGCCTCGACGACCAGAACGTGAAGCTCGACGCAATGCGCCACGAAGCCGAGCAGATGGAAAACGAGCTGGAGGCGAAGCGCAAGGAACTCGAAGAGACCAGTGAGGCAACCAGCGTCGTCGAAGAGATGAAGAACACCATCATGCCCGACGGTCGCAGCATGTGGGAGCACAATCTGGCGCGCATCCGTGCAGAGCGTGAGCGCAAGATGCGCGAGGAGGAAGAGTCTAAGCGTAAGCGCAAGAACGCAAGTACCACGCGACGCCTTCCTCGATACTTGTCGGAAGAGGCTCGTGCTCAGATTGATGAGCAGGAAGAGCGCATCGCCCGTCAGGTTCGCGAGAACGCCAACGCAGGTCGAAGCGAGCGCCTGATGCGTAAGACCCTCGATGTTGAGTTAAACATCGAATCGAATAACCGTGAAGAGGCCGAAATCGACCTACAGAGCATCCACCGATAAAAAAAGAGCCGCCCCCGCAGCATATCGCTGTGAGGGCGGTTTTTTTGTGACTCGAATCGGCATTAGTGCAGCTCAGGCGCTGGCACATAGTCCCACGCTGTTCCAAAATGGGTCACAGCTAACAAATAAAGGTCAAGCTCTTCATCGTAGAAAATAAGCTCGTCAGAGTGCTCCATGGCGAATGACGGGTCGGAGATGATATACCACTGAAACACCTCGTCCCACGGGGCGTAATCCCCGCTGACAAGCTCCAGCGGTCTGTTGGCCATCTCGTTCGCAAGAACCATCCCACCACAAGTCTCGGCGAAGTCGGCATATGTCTTTATACGTTCGAATGTCATAGCTGCCACCACCCTTTCTATTCACTCAAACAGTCGGAGCCGCTATGCGGCTCCTTTCGAAGGACGGCGCGACGCCAAAACATAAACAGCCACACCCAAGACGTACAGGTTAAGATGGGCGTGAGTTTTTGAGAATAAATGGGTCTAAATGAGATTTTCGGGCGAAAATGAGAATGCTTTTGAGAATGAAAAAGCTAATGTTTATACACACTTTCCCACAGAAAGCCACAGTAAGAAAAAATGAGGTCTCTATTCTCAAAATCTCACGTTTTTTCCGACTTTCATTACACGTAACGTCTTTCGTTGAACGCTGTGTAATAAGTAGTAATTTTTTTGAGATTATGAGATTAAATAAGATAAAAGAAGTCATTTATCAGTGTTTTTGGTCGAAAAAGGGTCGTTTTTCGTCTCAAAAAGCCCTCTAAATTCTCAAAAAGTAGCTAAAAAATCTCAAAAAGTGGCGGATATTCTCAAAAACTCGAAGCCAAAACCGACTTTCCCCTCCCCGGTTGTGTACTCTGTAGTGGCTGCTTTTGCTTTCTGGTGTGGCGTGTGACGGCGCTGCGATTTCTGACGGTGACGCGTTTTTGCAAGTCTTCAAAAAATTTTTTCAACTGATTCCTCTCATATATGAACGGATTTATTGACAAGTACAAAAATAGGTGATAAAATATAAAGTTTAGGGTTGACAATGTCACTACCTCATGTTATTATATTTATAGTGGAAGAAATGTAGAGAGGACATCTTCCTTACATCATGGGTTACTGCATTTCACCACCATATTCCATAGCGATTAACGCGTAACGTGACACGGTTCCGTTGCGCGTTTTTCGGTTTACCTCCTTTCTTTTCATATTGCCCGCAGGACGTCGTAAGCCTGTCGGGCGGCATCACCCTCGCGGCGCTGTACACCTTGACCTCGCAGCGCCTCGGGGGTTTTGCATTTTCGGACCAGTTCAAGGGGGTTCATTCAAAGGAGGGTAAACAATGAAGGCCATTACACATGATTTGAGCGCAAGCGGAAACGACGTGAAAATCGTTCCACTTGCTGATTTGCATATCGGGGATTCGCAGAGCGACATGAAGCTGATTAAGAACATGCTCGACGCAATCCTCAATCTTCCTGATACCTATTGCATCCTCGGCGGAGACCTCATGGATTCCGCCATCGCCTCTTCTATTGGCGATACATATGCTGCGAAGTTGCAGCCTATGAAGCAGCTGGAGAAGTGCGTTGAGCTTTTCTCACCCCTTGCCGACGCAGGCAAGATTCTCGGCGTACTTTCCGGCAACCATGAGAACAGAATTTACAAGGCAGTTGGCGTAGACATGACCAGAGTCTTTTGCGACCAGTTAAACCTCTCGGAGGTATATTCCGACACCACTGCCTTGTACTTCCTCAAGGTTGGGCGACAGCGTCGCAACCGACCCTTTACATACACGCTTTACTACACCCACGGTTCCGGTGGCGGTCGTAAGCCGGGCGGCAAGATTAACCGCCTCGTCGACTACGCAACCATCGTAGATGCTGACGTGTACGTGTGTTGCCACACTCACATGCCGGCAGTGGCGAAGATGGAATACTTCCGACCCGTTCCGCAGAACGGAACCTTGGTGCGTGTTGAGAAGACGTTTGTGAACACCGCCTCGGCGCTTGTCTACGGTGGATACGGAGACAAGCAGGGTTACACGCCCGCGTCCAATGCCTTCCCCGTGATTGAACTTCACGGCGACGGCGGAGACGAAAAGGCTGTGTTCGTACGCATTTAGGTGGTGCGCCATGAGTATCTATGAGCGCATCGCGATGCTGGAGGGCATCGCAAAGACTAAGCGCGTGGAGCTTGAGGTTATCGAAGCCGAGATAAAGCGCCTGCGCGACGAAGACCATAAGCAATTCAAAGCCTTCAAGGCTGAATTAGATAAGGAAACAACCCACATGGAGCCTGTACCCCGTACCTCTCAGAACAAGGTCGGTGGTATCAGGCTCTAACTATTTTGACGGCATACACGATAAGGAGGTGCAGATTATGCCACGTTCTTCGCGGAAGATTAAATCACCTACCGCGCTCGCTAAGATGTGGGACGAATATAAGGCGTACTGCGACTCCTACACGAAGCAGGAGATGGTAGAGAGCACTTATACCACAGCCGACGGAACAACGACAACGAAAAGCGTGAAGGAAATTCTTTCGCCGCTTTCGTATACAAAGACGGGCTTCCTCGCATACGTTGGCATTTCCCGCCAAGGTTTCGCTGAAACCTATGAGAAAGACCCCGCATACCTTGACATTGTGGAGAAGATACGGCTTGAGTGCGAGGTTGACGTTCGTTCCAAGTTCGAAACCGGGCAAATCAACAGCCGTCTCGCCCCTCTGTGGATGAGCAAATACGGATATGGAACGAAGACCGACGCCAGCGTTGAGCACAGCGCGGACAACAACTTGCTCGACATGATTCAGAAGTCTCAAATCGACCTCGGCGAGGTGCCGGAGGACGAGGACGATGATTTATAGCAAGTTTTCGAAGCGCCAGCTCATGGCGATGCTGTGGTGGCAGCAAAAGCGGTACAAAGACCGCGACGCCATCATAGCTGATGGCTCGATTCGTTCCGGCAAGACCGTATCAATGACCGATGGCTTCGTACTTTGGAGCATGACCTGCTTCAATCACCAAGCGTTTGCGATTTGCGGAAAAACCATTGAGTCTTTGCGGCGAAACGTTGTGCTTCCGCTGCGTGATTGGCTCCCGGGCGACTTCACCATTGTTGAGAAGCGCAACGAAAACCGCCTCATCATATCGACGCCTGACGGGCGTGAGAACTCATACCACCTGTTTGGCGGACGTGATGAGTCATCGTACATGCTCATTCAGGGCATGACGCTTGCCGGCGTCATGTTCGACGAGGTGGCGCTTATGCCTCGCTCATTCGTTGAGCAGGCTTGCGCACGTTGCTCCGTACCCGGTTCCAAGTATTGGTTCAACTGCAACCCAAGCTCACCCGAGCATTGGTTCTACAAGGAATGGGTGAAGAAGCACAAGGAAAAGAATGCGCTGCGTCTTCACTTCACAATGGACGACAACATCGCGCTGGACGCGAGCATCAAAGCCCGATACGAGAGCATGTATTCGGGCGTGTTCTACCAGCGATACATCAAGGGCCTGTGGGTACTTGCCGAGGGCGTCATCTACCAAGCATTCACCGCAGAGAGCATCGTTCCGACGGTGCCGCGAGACTATAGCAAATACATCGTAAGCATGGACTACGGCATACAGAACCCGACGGCCATGCTTCTTTTCGGCCTGTGCGACGGAGTCTGGTATCAGGTCGACGAGTTCTACCACAGCGGTCGTGAGACCGGTCAGCAGAAGACAGACGAAGAGTATTACCAAGACCTGTGCGAGCTGGTCGGTGACCTTCCTGTACGCGAACTCATCATCGACCCGTCCGCTTCGTCCTTCATAGCACTTGTTCGCAAGTCCAATCGCTTCAAGGTACGCAAGGCCAACAACGACGTGCTGGATGGCATTCAGCACACCTCAACAATGATTCAGGAGCGCAAGCTGCTCGTGAATGATTGTTGCACACGAACCATTCAAGAATACGGGCTGTATTCATGGCAGGAGAAATCCTCGAATGGGCAGGACAAGCCCATCAAGGAGAACGACCACGCCATGGATGCCACGCGCTACTTCGTCAACACGACGAAGGCGTGGAAGCCTAAAGACAACTACGTTCCGCTACTTGAGCGGAGGAATATGCAGCGAGGAGGGTACGCAATACGATGAAGACATATCAAGATTTGCTCGATGTCGGCGCTGATGAGTCGGCTCGTATGAGTTTCGTGCTCGCTGCTATTGACGAGCACAAACGAAGCCCGGTCTTTTCCGTGGCACGTGACGCTGAGATGTACGACAAGCGCCAGAACGTGACGATACGACGTTATCAGCGGATTCTCTACACCATGTCCGGGCAGGCTGTTGCCGACCCGTTCCGAGCCAACCACAAGATAGCGAGCGGGTTTTTCCCTCGCTTTGTGAACCAGCAGAACCAGTTCCTGCTCGGCAATGGCGTAACGCTTACCGACGCGAACAACAAGGAGAAGCTGGGTGCTGGGTTTGACCGACGTCTTCAGAAGCTCGGTCATGCAGCGATTGTCGGCGGCGTGGCGTTCGGGTTTTGGAACCTTGACCATCTCGACGTGTTCCGCGTGACCGAGTTCGTACCGTTGTACGACGAGAACAACGGCGCGCTGATGGCGGGCATTCGCTTCTGGCAGGTGGCCAAGGATAAGCCCCTGCGAGCTACTCTGTACGAGCTTGACGGCTACACGGACTACATCCAGACAGACGAAGAGCCGATTCACGTACTGAAGGAGAAGCGCAACTACATTCTCCACATCGCTACGTCTGAGATTGACGGAACGGAAATCTACGACGGCGAGAACTACCCGACGTTCCCCATCATCCCGCTGTGGTGCAACCAGAACCACCAGAGCGAGCTTATCGGCATTCGCGAGGCGATAGACAGCTACGACCTCATCAAGTCGGGCTTTGCAAACGACCTCGACCAAGCCTCAATGATTTACTGGATTCTCCAGAACACCGGCGGCATGGACGACGTTGACCTTGCGCGGTTCCTCGACAGGCTGCACACAGTCGGAGCGGCTGTCGTCGACGGCGATAACGGAGCGAAGGCTGATGCGCACACAATCGAGGTGCCGTACCAGTCACGCGTCGCATATCTAGACAAGCTCAAGGCTGACATGTACGACGACTTCCAAGCTCTGGACGTCACGAAGCTCATGGGCGGTCAGAAGACGGCTACGGAAATCCGGGCCGCTTACGAGCCTATGAACATGAAGGCTGACATGTACGAGTATTGCGTGGAAGAGTTCCTCGCAGACCTGTTCAAGCTCGTGGGAATCGAGGATAAGCCGAGCTTTTCCCGCGACATGATTAGCAACCAGCTTGAGACTACCGAGATGGTGCTTCAGGCGGCTCCTCAGATTGGCGACGACATGGTGCTGAAGAAGCTTCCGTGGCTCACACCCGAGGACATCGAAGAGGTGAAGAAGAGCCGACAGGCGACACCTCAGCCGGCTAAGGAGGTGAGCAGCGATGAAGATTAGCGCTGGCGTACACAGCAATCTCGAACAGCTTGGCACTGAGATGGTGAAAGCCATGGAACAGGCCATGTACGAGAGCGGAAAGTACATGCAGGAGGAAGCAAAGCGCGTAGTTCCTGTTCGCACAGGTCGGTTGCGAGACAGCATCCAATCGAGAAGCGACGCAACCACGGCGATTGTTGGCACGGATGTGCCCTATGGGAAGTACGTAGAGCTTGGCACTCGAAAGATGGCAGCTCAGCCATACCTGCACCCGGCAGCGGAGAAAAGCGCAGAGTTTTTCAAGACTTCAATCATGGAGAACCTTCGCATCGCTGCACTTTAGAACTGGTGAAACGCGGTGTACGCCGCTTTTCATATATAACACATGAATAGAATCTGGACGCCAAAGAATGGGCGTCAAGGGAAAGGATGATAGACATGGCACTTACACGCAAGTTTTTGAAGGCTCTCGGCATCGAGGACGAGAAGGTTGATGAAATCATCTCTGCTCATACCGAGACGGTAGACGCCCTCAAGGCAGAGAGGGACGGCTACAAGGCGGACGCGGAGAAGCTCCCCGGCGTTCAGTCGCAGCTCGACGACGCGACCGCACAGTTGAACGACACGAAGGACGGTGGGTTCAAGGCCAAGTACGAGGCGGAGCACAAGGCTTTCGAGGACTACAAGGCCGACATCGTGGCAAAGGAAACCCACGCAGCCAAGGAATCGGCTGTCAAGGCGTACTTCCACGACAAGGGAATCGCTGACAAGTCGATGACGCTCGCTATGCGTTACATCGGCGACGGCATTGATGCGCTGGAGATTGACGACGGCAAGATTAAGGACACCAAGAGCCTTGATGACGCCATCGCTGGCGACCTCGCTTCTCTGGTCGTTACGACTGGAACGAAGGGCGCTGACACGGCAAATCCCCCGGCAGGAAACGAGGGTGAGGCATCCAAGCCCATCAGCATCCCGACGCTTATCTAACACATGCGGCTGATTGCCGCGCTTATTCAGGAATTACGAAAGGATGATTCAACAATGGCACGTATTTCTTCTCTTAACGTTCTTCTGACTGACTCTGGCAAGGACTTCCTCGCCGAGCAGTACGGCAAGGTTATTGCCAACATCCAGAAGAACCCTATTTCTTCGCAGCTGAAGAACACTGACCTGTCCGGTAGCCCCACTTCCGGCACCGTTGAGGCTAAGCGTTTTGTGAACGCTACCTCTCAGGCTTACGGCACGGCTCGTTCTGGCGGCAAGGCCAACGCTGTCAAGGCCAAGCCAATCGTCATCTCCATCGACAAAGACGAGGAGATTCTTGAGGAGGTCGAGCAGAAGGATGTCAGCCTGTATGGCGTCGACAACTTCGTTGAGCGTCGTGCTGCCGAGTGCGAGCGCAAGATGACCAACAAGCTTGAGCATGCGTTCTTCGATACCGCAGCTACTGCTGGCACGCAGGTTACTCCTGTTGGCACTACGCCCGAGGCTATCGCTGAGGAGCTTATTCAGTCTGTTGAGACTGTGAGCAACGACTTCGTCGACGGCGTTGAGCGCAACATGATTGCGCTTGTGTGCAGCCCTGCATTCTATGGCCAGCTTCGTACGTATCTCGATGCTACGACGCACAACACCGAGGGCGAGGCTATCAACACCTATCACGGCGTGCGTATCTTCAGCTCCACGTACCTGCCCAATGACGTCAAGGCCATCGCTATGGCCTACGGCTCCGTTGCGCAGCCTGTTCTCCCGACGATTGCGCCGGCTGAGAAGATTCAGCTGTCCAACGCTTACTCCTTCGGCATGTTCTACAACTACGGCACCAAGGCCGTTACCGAAGACCTCATCTTCGTCTACAAGGGCGCTGGTGACTAAGCCTGAACACTTGCGAGGGCGGGTGAATATCCGCCCTTGCTCCACTTGTTTCATGTACACAAAGCCATCCTGACGGGTGGCTTTCTTCATATAAGGAGGTTTTGAACAATGAAGAAGTTCAAGAACGCAGCTGGCACGATTTACGCTCCGCAGAGCGCTGACGTCGAGGCAATGATGCTCAAGGATGAGCGCTTCACGGTTGTTGCCGCCAAGAAGACCACCAAGAAGTCTACGGCTAAGACGGCTGACACCGCTGAGGCTCCGGCGGATGACACCGCTGAGGAGACGGCGACGACTGACGAGGCCGCTGAGTAGTAACGGAAGGAGGACAAGCGCATGCACATGATGGAATCGGTGCTGTCACACCTTCATAACTGGTTTGTCGCTCCCGACGGTATCCACGAGGGTACGTTCACCATCACGGACGGTAGCATTGACTTGTCCGACTTCTTGCAGGACGGTCAATACTTCCGTATCTGTGGCTCCGTCTTCAACGATGGAGTGTACGCCTACGCTGCCGAAACGCTCACCGATGAGACGTTTACCGGGACGATATGGGCGCTGCGTGTGCCGCCCGCTCTTTCGAAGCTGGTGGCAGAGATTGAGGACTACGAGAACACCGCCGGGGCTAAACCCTCTCCATACAAGTCTGAGAGCTTCGGCGGCTACAGCTACACGCGCAACACCGACTCTGACGGCGCTCCGCTGTCGTGGAAGAAGGTGTTCCGCTCGCGTCTGAACGAGTGGAGGAAGATATGAGCCTGATTGATGCGTTCCGCTCACCGTGTGTGATGCGGGTCAAGACAAGCACGCCGGACGGAGAGGGCGGCGCGACAACCGCGTGGGCTGACGGCAAGACGTTTTCCCCGGCAATCGTGAAGGATAGCGATACGGACAGCGTAATCGCTGAGAGCGAGCAGGTTTCCTGCACGTACACGGTAACCGTGGGAAAAGACGTAGACCTTCCTTATCACAGCGTTTTCAAGCGCATTTCAGACGGCAAGGTGTTCCGCGTCGTGAGCGACCAAGCAGACACACAATCGCCTGACTGCGCGACGTTCTCCTTCAAGCAGGTCAAAGCAACCGAGTGGGAGGAGACGTAATGGCTACAACTAAGGCGAAAGCAATCCATGACTTTTTCAACGGCGTGCTGACGGCTTACCCGTCAACCGCCGTTCCTGACGATGCGGCTATGCCGTATATGACGTACACATTCAGCGAAGCCTCGTTTGGCGATGAGCCACAGGCACTCACGGTGAACATCTATGAGCGTACTGATTCAGAGGCGAGCATCAACGCACTTGCCCGCAAGCTATCCGATGCAATCGGTCGTGGCGGGTGCGTCATCACATGCGACGACGGAGCAATCTGGCTCAAGCGCGGTGCGCCGTGGAGCCAAGCAGTCGTCGACGAAGACGACAGGAGCATCAAACGCCGTTACATCAACGTCACGGCTGAGTTCCTGACCACAGACTAAATAATGAAGGAGTGACACACGAATGAAGTACACAAAGATTCGAGAGACCGCATTCGACGAGATTCAGTTGAATGCCGGCGTACTTTCGGCTGAGTTCACGCCTGCATCTGGTGAGATTGGCGACATTATCGCCGCTACTTCCGGCGGTATCTCGTTTGAGGCTACGCCAACCTACACGGATTTTGGCGAGGATATCGACAACTGCCCCAAGAACACGAAGGAGCTGAAGAAGCTTGACTCGTGGGAGGTTAAGATGTCCGGCACTTTCGTCACGGTGACGAAGGACTCGGCTAAGCAGATGGTCGGCGCGGCTGACGCTACGCAAGAGAGCACGGTCGACAAGATTACGCCTCGTAATGATGTCGCAGACACTGACTTCGAGGATATCTGGCTTGTCGGTGACTATTCCAGCAAGAACGGTGAAGTGAACGGTGGCTTTATCGCCATCCACATGTTCAACGCCTTGTCCACTGGCGGCTTCAAGCTCCAGACGGCTGACAAGAGCAAGGGCACGATGTCGTTTGAGTTCACGGGCCACTACAGCATCGCAGACCAGACGAAGGTTCCGTTCGAGATTTACATCAAGACGGGTGCTGATGAGGCGGCAGTCGCTGCATCTGATGCGACCGATGAAAGCTCTGTAGCAGAGTAATCGTACGAGAACACACAGAACACTGAAGACACGGAGGGGTGACGGCCATCAGGCTGTTGCCCTTTCTCTTTTCTGAGACATTTACGGAGGTATAGACACATGAAACTTTCTGATATCAAGGGCGCTGACGTTTTCGACGTCATTGCGGACTGCATCGTACCTATCACCAACATTGCAGCCGATGAGAAGGCCATGGCTCTGTTCAAGAAGCAGGTCGTGCCTGAGGGCACCGACGTTCGCGCCGTTGCAATTAAGCGCCTCGCAGCGGGCGTTCCGCCGCTCATGCGCGACCACAAGGACGACTTGGTGGCGATTCTTGCAGCCGTAAACCTGACTCCGGTTGACGAGTATGCGAAGGAGCTGACTCTTGGCAAGCTCATCACCGACCTCGCAGACCTTATCGGCGACCCGATGTTCGCTGATTTTTTTACGTCTGCGGAGGGAGCAACAGCTACGACTTCGGCGCAGGGAGCTGTCGCTGCTTCTGCTATCTAAACGACTTTCGCGGCAATAGCCTGAAGCATTTCCTCGAATACGCAAAGGCGCGGATGTTGGAAGACTTGCACGCTGAAACTTACCGCGTGTACGTATCCGACACCCTGCGAATTATCTCAGAGAACACAGCCCGCTTCGGCGGAGGCACCTTTGCTAAGCAGAGGTACTACGACGTCATCAATCCCCCGAAGGTTGATGAGCGTAGCGGTGATGAGATTGCCGCCGACATTATCGAGCGCGCTGGTCTGAAGGTGAAGGGGGTGACGTAGCGCATGGATTTGTTCGACATTTACGCAAAGCTGTCGGTAGACACAAGCGACTACCTCACCCGCCTTGAGAACGCTGAAAAAGCGGCGTCCAAGATGGCACAGAGCGAAGCGGCTGATGCCCGTAAGTATGCTGCTCAGAAGGAGCGGGACACCGCACGGTACGCCGCGCAGGAAGCTCGCGACAAGCAGCGTTACGCAGCACAGGCGGCTCGTGATGTCAATAAGTACGCAGCTCAGGAGGCACGCGATGAGCGTACTTATGCAGAGAACCGGCGAAAGGAGTCTGCACAGCTTGCTCGCGACAAGGCAAAGTACGAGGCACAGGCTGCCCGCGACGCCGAGAAGTACGCGCAGCAGGCGGCACGTGATGAACGTAAATACGCTGAACAGAGAGCGCGTGACGCAGAGCGTTACGCACAGCAAAAAGCCCGAGCAGAAGAGCGAGAGGCAGAGAAGTCGGCTCGTGAGCAGAAGCGAATAGCCGAGAAGCTTGCCAAAGAGGAAGAGGCTCTACACGAACAGCGTATCGCAAAGCTGAAATCCGGTATTTCGGCGCTTGGTACAGTCGCAAAGGGCATCGGGACGGCATTTGTCGCAGCCGGAGCAGGCGTTGTGGCTATAACCACCAAGGCTGTGCAGGCGTACGGTGAGTTCGAACAGCTTACCGGTGGCGTTGAAAAGCTTTTCGGAAATAGCGCAACAATCGTTGAGAATTACGCAGCCAATGCGTTCAAGACGGCGCAGATGTCTGCAAACCAATATCTCGACCTGTCCACGTCGTTCAGTGCGTCCCTAATCAGTGCGCTTGGTGGAGACACCGCAGCTGCCGCTGAGATGACCGACATGGCTATCTCAGACATGGCTGATAACTGGAACATGATGGGTTCCAACGCCGAGGACGTACAGAATGCGTACAAGGGTTTCGCCAAGCAGAACTACGAGATGCTGGACAACCTGAAGCTCGGGTATGGCGGCACGGCCAGCGAAATGGCGCGTCTCATCAATGATGCAGGCACGCTTGGCCGCACTGTGGATGAAAGCCTTGAGGGTGTCACGTTCGCTGACATCATCACCGCAATCCACAAGGTTCAGGAAGAGATGAGTATCACCGGTACATCCTCGAAAGAGGCTGCTACCACGATTCAGGGTTCCATCGCGATGATGAAAGCATCGTGGGAGAACTTCCTGACCGGCCTTGCTAACCCGGACGCTGACGTTGGCGCTTTGGCCGACCAGCTCATGGAGTCTTTCGAGGCTGTCGTCACGAATATCGCCCCTGTTGCGGAGCGCGTGCTCACCAATTTGAGCAATTTCTTCGTGAACAACGGGCCGCAGATTCTCGCACAGCTCATCTCGTTGCTCAACTCGTTGGCTCCGGGATTGATTCAGGCTGTCGTCACTCTGCTTCTTGCAGTGGCGCAAGCGCTTGTCGACAACATCGACTTGGTTGCTGACGGTCTGATGCAGCTTGTTACGGGTCTGTTCCAGATTCTTGCTCAGCCCGGCGTACTTGAGGGTCTCCTAAATGCAATCATCACACTACTGGGCTATGCGGCGAACGGAATCATAGAGTACGGTGTTCCGCTTTTCGTGAAGGCAAGCACGATGCTTGTCGAGGCTATCGTGAACGCGTTTGCCGGGGCGGGCACGTGGCTGCTTGCAGCCGGCTTCGAGCTTATTGCCGGGTTGATGGAGGGTATTTCTGAGGGGCTTGCGCCACTCACGAATCTGCTCACCAGCGTGACCGACATGATTCCAGAGTGGAAGGGGCCGCCTGAGAGAGACAAGAACCTGCTCCGAGGCAATGGTCGTCTCATCATGCAGAGCTTGACCAAGGGTATTTCCGATGAGGAAGGAAACCTTGAGCAGACGCTTGGCGGCGTGACGAACACCATTGCGAACGGCGTTGGTACTGGCAACGTTGATTATGGAGACAGCGCGGCTGGCGGATTGCATAACGCAATCGCAGCATCCAACCGCAACGACAACAGCTCACCGATGACAATCATCGTCCAGAGCGTACTTGACGGACGTGTGATTGGTGAGACTGCGTACAACTACAACCGACAAATCGGACGAGCGCTGGGGGTGTAATTCATGCCTGATTTGACTCTTTCAATCGCTGGCGTGGATTTCTCCGCCAGCGTTTCAACGTACAAGGTGACCAAGGAGGTCACCTACAAGAAGATAATCACGACTCTTGACGACGTGGAGCACCCGTACCCGGGCAAGTTCCGCGACGTCCTGACCGTTTCGTTTATGCCGATGACGGAAGAGGAAGCGACTGCGCTGTACGACGCACTCAACACCTTCTCCGTCACGGTTATCTATACAGACCCGAGCCGCAACGGCGTGACATCGACGAAGACGATGCGCGTGACGTCCAACATCGAGCAGACGTTCGCGCTGAAGAGCGTTGATGGATTGCGCAGGTACAAAGGCGGTGAGATTGAGCTGAGGGAGGCGTAAGAGAATGAAAGACATATCTGGAAGCTATGCTGACATCTTCGCCAACCAGAACCACTGGGCTGAGCACCGCGTGACCATTGGCGACTCGGTGTTTGGAATGGAATCAATCGTGAGCCTGAAGACGCCGGGGCAGCTGTTTGACTCCAGCGGCCCCGGTATCGGGTCTGCCGTATCCCGTGAGATGGAGCTTGAGTTTTTGCCGGGAGACACAACCATTCCGACTGCGTCGAAGTGCAAGGTTGAGAGCCGGCTGGCTGCAACCGATGAGGACACCGGAACGACCACATGGACGCCATGGATTCCCATGGGCGAGTTTTTCATCGACTCTCGTACGTATGACGAGACCGGTGATGTACTCAGCATTCACTGCTATGACGCGATGCTGAAGACGGAGTATGTGTATCTCGATAAGCATCTCGACCAAGACAACGAGTACAACTGGCCTATGAGCGCTCGCTCTTTGTTCGAGCAAATCAGCGCTGACATTGGCGTGACGGCGAGCATGGACGTAATGCTCAACATACCGGCGACATGGAAGGTATCGTACCCGGGTAATTCCACGGCACGAGACCTTCTCCGGCAGATAGCTGTGGCGATGGGCGGAAACTTTATCGTCAACGACTACGGAATGCTTGCGTGCAAAACGCTCTATCAGTCGGCAACCGTTGCGCAGGACTTGGGAATGAACGTAGGCTCGCTGTCACGTGGCGTTGACTCTGCTGCGTTCACAAAGGTTCGCATCACCGGAATCGAGGGCGTGGATGGCGTATCAGAGTACGTTGCCGGCAACGATAACGGGTTGACTCTTGAGGGCGAATGCCCTTGGGGCACACAGGCTATCGCGAACAGCGTGCTCGCTAAAGTGGACGGATGGGTGTACCGACCGTTCACGGCGGACGAGGCGCTGCTTGAGCCTTCCGTTGAGATTGGCGACACCGTGCAGATTAACGGATGGAAGTCAATCATCGCTAAGCTCGACCGCTCGTTCGACAAGATGTTCGACGCTTCCGTTTCCGCGCCAGACGACGAGGAACTCAACCACGAGTACCCGTACGTATACACGGGGTACAGGGGAAACCACGAACTCAAACAGGTTGAGCAGGAAATAGCAAAGGTAAGTTCTGACGTTGACAACATCAGCTCAGACCTGAACGACTTCAAGTCGAGCGTGGCGTCCATGTCTTCGAAAAGGACGGTAAAGCTCAATTTTTCAAACTTCAGTAACGGCTCGTTCACGGAAACGCTTGAGAACAGCGAAGACCCAACCATCACGTATGACGTGGATTTTGACTCAAGCGGTAGACCTATCAAACTCACGTGCTCTGACGGGCACACATTGGACATCACATGGTAAAGGAGGGCACGAACGATGGCATACAACAAGAACGATTTCCTCGCCGGCGTTGTTGCCGGTCGTGCCCTTCATGGTCGCCATATAGGCTCCAAGGGCGCTCCTATTCACGTAGAAGGAAATCTCAACATATCTGAGAACGGCGACTACGACGTTACGAACTACAAAACGGCCACGGTCAACATTCCGCTGAAGATGTACACGCTGAATGAGATTCTCGCAGGCACGTCGTTTTATCCTGTATGGGTCAACGCATGGGTGACATGCTACCCGGAGTACATCATCAACAGCGCGGACGACAACAGCATAAGCTGGACGTTCCGGTTCCGTTCTTCAGGTATGTACCACCCGCAGACAGCGGACGAGCTTGTTGGCATCGCGCTTCCACCATACGGGCTTGAGATACCGGGCGGGGAAAGCCCGCGCAGAATCATTAAGCTCCCGGACTTGGCTGGAACGTATTTTGGCGAGTACACCACAGGCGGAGCATCTGCTGAAGAGATGGAGGGCTGCGGCATCCGCATCGAGTCCATAGACAGCGGGTTCATCTCCGCGAAGCCTGCTAACACAGGCGGCATGTACCCGATTTGGCCGGAAGACACCATGCTTGGTCTTGCGTCCACCGAGTGCTATGCGGTGTACGTCACCGGTGACGGTTGGGAGCGTCCCGACACGTACATGAACTTCACTATGGACATTCCGTTTACTACTCCAGTGGAAGGTGGTGCTTGGCTTGATTAACGATAGAGAGACATTCTTCAAGGGAATGGAAGTCGGACGCGCGATGCGCGGATGGAGAACGCCCGACTCTCCTTCGTACCCGTCAGGCACAAGGTACATCTATCAGAACGGAGAGTACGACGTAGCGCAGTTTGAGACGGCAAGCGTAAACGTCAATCAGACCGACGCTATATCCGCTGAGCAAGTGCGTGAGCTTTGCACTGGGGCTGCGTACCATTTCCCAGTGTTCACGGACAATGACAAATCCCTGCGTGTGTGGGTTGAGTTTGCCGAGGTAACAGAGAAGGCGAACGGAACCGCAGACAAGGCGACGTGGCACGTGCATTTCTCAGCATCCGCGAATGACGATGACGATACGCTCGGAATCATGCTCGACGATGGTCGCAACACGCTTCCGGGCATCGGAACGTATGTCGCGGATTACATATACACAATAATGGGCAACTTCACCGCCGAGCTTCTCGGGATTCACGAGCTTACGTTCTTGGATGGAAACGAGGGCGTTACCGGCTGCAACGTTCAGGTGTACGCGAACGAGGATGTTGAGTATGTGCGATTCGGCACGCTCAACGCTCTGAGCATAGACCATGACAACACGTATGGCGTGCTAATCACAGGCGACGGATGGTCTTCCATCACAGGAGACTGGCACGCATACGTCCCGGTCAGCTTCGGCGTCAATCTTTTCTAAATAGGAGGAATACAACATGATTCGCACTCACGTACGCCCTATCATCGGGCGTGACATTCCCATTGGTCGCAAGGGCGAGAACCTTGCGCGTGTTGTTGATTTTTCCGACATCATCGCGGAAATCAAGAAGGACTACGGCGACAGCGGCAAGATTGTGGTGCTTATCAAGCGCCCCAACGAGGACGTGCCGTATCCGGCAGCTGTAGTCGACGAAAGTGACGGCCTCACTTGGACGCCTACCGAGACCGACACGGCAATCGCCGGTCGCGGTAACGCAGAGGTCGACTACTACGTGGACGACGTACTCGTGAAGTCCGTTCTGTTCACTACGCACACTCATGATTCTATCGGAGTTTCAGGTGATACACCGGAGCCGGGTTATGACTACATGAAGCAGTTGCTCGACGCTCTGGAGAAGGTCGGCACTGGCATTGTTTCGGTCGATATGAACGAGGACTCGTCCATCACGTTTCACATGAGCGACGGAACCGAGTACACAACCGAACCGCTGAAGGGCGCGGACGGAGACCCCGGAGCCGATGGCGCACCGGGTGTCGCAGGAAAGGACGGCGTAAGCCCGACTGTTTCCACTTCGGAGATTGATGGAGGTACTCGCGTCACCATCACCGACGGCACTGGCGAGCACACGTTCGACGTAATGAACGGTCTTGATGGCGGAGAGGCTGCGACCCCTGAGATTGGAGACAACGGCAACTGGTTCATCAACGGAGAGGACACGGGCAAGCCTTCGCGAGGTGAGACCGGCGCTGACGGTATCCCCGGCGATAAGGGCGACCCCGGCGCTGATGGTGCCGACGGCTTCTCCCCGACCGTGCAGGTAACTGATGGAGACGGTACGCACACCGTGACCATAACCGACAAGGACGGCGACCATTCGTTCACTATCAACGATGGCGCTGACGGCGAGCCGGGCAAGAACGGTGAAGATGGTGCCCCGGGCGCTGACGGAAAGGATGGCGTAAGCCCCACCGTCAAGACCGACTCGATTTCTGGTGGTACGCGTGTGACTATCACGGACGCCGAGGGCGAGCACACCTTCGATGTACTTAATGGCAAGGACGGCGGAGAAGCTGCAACCCCTGAGATTGGAGAGAACGGCAACTGGTTCATCAACGGCGAAGACACGGGCAAGCCTTCGCGCGGCGCAGATGGCGCTGATGGAGCAAAGGGCGACCCCGGCGAGAACGGAGCACCCGGCGAGAACGGAACCGACGGCAAGGACGGCGTAAGCCCGACTGTTGAGACGTCGGCAATCGAGGGAGGTACGCATGTAGTCATCACTGACGCAAGCGGTGCCCACGAGTTCGATGTCATGAACGGCACTGATGGCGCTGACGGCAACGATGGCGCACCCGGAGCCGATGGCAAGGACGGAGCGGACGGCGCAAAGGGTGACCCCGGTGCCGATGGCTCCGATGGATTCTCCCCGACCGTAGACGTTGCTGACGGAGACGGCACGCACACTGTGACCATCACCGACAAGGATGGCGCTCACGTGTTTACCATCAACGACGGCAAGAACGGCGCAGATGGTCAGGACGGAGCACCCGGAGCCGATGGCAAGGACGGTGCAGATGGCGCAAAGGGCGACCCCGGAGACCCGGGCGCTGATGGTGCTGATGGTTTCTCCCCGACGGTTTCTGTTTCCAACATTGAGGGCGGACATCATGTGGTTATCACTGACAAGGATGGCGCACACGAGTTCGACATCATGGACGGTCAGGACGCAACCGGCGGGACGCCCGAGAAGTTCACCCTGCCGTCGTCTGCGTTGTACTACCTGTTCCAGTCGTCCTCGTTCCCGCTCGGGAAGTCCGGCAGTGATTATGCGTGGATTTCGTGCGGTACGTCTTCGTCCTTCAATGTGGACGCAGAGCTTACCGCAGAGACCGGAGACGTGACGCTCAAGTTCACGACGAGTGCCGACCAAGGAACCGGCAACGCCGTGTCCTTCGGAAGCTCGTACAACGGGGATGACGGAACGTACTGGGGATTCCTTCGCAAGTTCTGCACGATGGTTCCAGCCATTGTTACCGATGAGAACACGAAGCGTCTTAATGGATTGACCATTGACAGCATCGACGTCTACAAGGACGGCGTACACGCTGCGAGCTTCGCTGAGGTTGTCAATCAGGCTATGGCGTATCCCACGCCTACTGTCGCGGAACGCGTGGTCGGTTTCAATGTCTGTGGTCTGAACGACGGGGCTACCGTCAAGAGCGGAGACACCGTTACGGTAATCATTCGCGGGCACATCGCTCCTGCGCTCGCGTAGACATAAGACAAACAAGGTAATGAGGCGGCGTTGGCTCACTGAGCCAGCGTCGCTTTGTTATAGGCCGTGCCACAAACGTGACGCGGCCTTTCTTATAAGAGCACACGAGAAATCGCGTGCATGAATGCCGCTAAGGCGGCGGAAAGGATGAAGAAACATGAGCATGAAGTTTATTGATATTTCGAATTGGCAGGCTGGGCTTGATATTCCTACCGTAGTGAAGAACGGTGGGCTTGGCGCTGTGGTCGTTAAGGCGACTGAGGGGCTTAATTTCGTTGACAAGTCCTGCGATGGCTTTGTGCAGAAGTGCATTGCCAACGGCGTTCCTTTTGGTTTTTACCACTTCGCTCGCAACAACGACGCATCCGCTGAGGCTGAGTTCTTCCGCAAGAACACGACAGGCTACGAGGGTAAGGGCATCCCGATTCTTGACTGGGAAGACGGTCAGAGTGTCAACTGGGTCAACACGTTCGTCAATCGTTACCACGAGCTGACCGGTGTGTGGCCTTGGGTGTACGGCAACGCTTGGCGCTTCAATCAGGGTACTGTCAATGCAAACTGCGGAAAGTGGATTGCAGGATATCCGTCCAACGGCATCACCGACATCAATTACGGCATGAACAACAGCATGCCCTATTCCGTGAACGGCGGTGGTGTCTGCGCTTGGCAGTTCAGCTCTTCGGTTCGCATCTCCGGTTACAGTGGGAACTTGGACGGCGATGTGTTCTACGGCGATGCTACGGCGTGGGCTAAGTATGCGGGTGCTTCCGGCTCTTCGAGTTCTTCCAGCTCGTCCGGTTCTTCGACGTCTTCGAGTGCTCCTTCCGGCACCACGCTTGAGCTTGCCGTGGCTGTAATGCAGGGTAAGTACGGCAACGGTGACGCTCGTAAGTCCGCTCTTGGTTCTCGTTACAACGAGGTTCAGGATTTCATCAACCACATTCAGACGGCTTCGACGTCGACCCTCGCTTCTGAGGTCTTGGCTGGTAAGTACGGCAACGGGGATACCCGCAAGACGGTGCTTGGCTCTCGTTATGACTCTGTCCAGAGCGTTGTGAACGGTTCCTCGTACAAGACGTACACGGTGAAGTCCGGTGACACGTTGTCTGGCATTGCCTCTAAGTACGGCACGACGTACCAGAAGCTGGCACAGATTAACGGCATCAGCAACCCGAACGTAATCTACGCGGGTCAGGTTCTCAAGATTGGCTAAGCGGGCACAGGCAACTCGGTTGAGATAGCAGAAAGCGGTGGTGGAGACGACATGAATATTCCTATCAATCTCGACCAGCTTATAGCTATGTCCTCGCTGCTCGTCGCTGCCATCGTAGCCATTGCAAACTCCAAGCGCAACAGTAAGGCGAACGTCGACATGTTGCGCAAGGAGGCCGAGCGTCAGCAGAGGATTAGCGACAAGCTGGCGACCATCGGCTCGTCTGTCGATGAGACGCGAGCCATGGTTCAACTTATTGACAACAAACTGGAGCAGCACGGGACGCAGATTACGCGCCTCGAAGCGAAGGTGGATGAGCAAGAGCGCCGAATCACGGTGCTTGAGAAGCGCTGCGAGCGCCACTTTGGCGAACAGCAGTGAACAAACATTAAAACGGGGGCGCACAACGCGCCCCCTCGTCATTAAAAGGAGAGATAACTATGATGAGCAAGACTTACTGGATTAACTGGGCTGAGGCGGCCGGCATCCGTGCCGTCAAGACATTTGCTGAGGCTATGCTTGGCTTCGTTGGCGTCAGCGGTATCGCTATCGGCGACATCGACTGGGCAATGGCGCTCGGCGTGTCCGCAGCGGCCATGGTTGCATCCGTGCTTATGTCTGTGGTTGGTCTGCCTGAGGTTTCCGTTGATGAGGACGGCGACCTTATCATCGACGGAGACGCCGAGGATGAGGAGGCTTCTGAAGACAACGCCGACGAGGCGACTTCCGAGGAGTCCACTGAGGCCACTGACGAGGCAACTTCCGATGAGACCGCTGAGGCCACTGACGAAGATACCGACGAGGAGTAACAGAACACGAAACGAGAGCGTCACCTGTAACGGGTGGCGCTCTTTTTTTATGCCTGTACAGCATAAACAACCGGCGGCATAGAATACGTACACAGTGAGATGGGGCGGGTTTGTTCGCGCTTCGAGTTTTTGAGAATTTCGCTTACTTTTTGAGATTTTTAGGGCACTTTTTGAGAATTTAGGCGACTTTTTGAGACAGAAAAAGGGCGTTCTCTCTGTGTTTCCCCTGATAAACAAGCATTTTTCTTATATTTAATCTCATAATCTCAAAAAAATTACTACTTATTACACAGTGTTCAACGAAAGACGTTACGTGTAATGAAAGTCAGAAAAAACGTGAGATTTTGAGAATCAAAGCCAGTTTTTCTCTTGCTGTGTACATCTATGGGATACTGTGGCGAAACGTGAGCTTTACGGGTCTCAAAAGCATTCTCATTTCTTCTCGAAAATCTCATTTACACCCCTTTATTCTCAAAAACTCACGCGCCCTGTTGTGTACGTCTTGGATAACCGTATACAAAAAAAGAGCAGCCGTGGTAGCTGCTCTTTTTGATGAAATGGAAGCCTACGCGCAACCAGAGGGAGCGCGCGGGTCTGTGAGGGCTATGCCCGAACACAGCACGTGCCGTTGCGGTTTCGTCATTACTGACGGGCGCCTGCATCTCACTTGCGTGAGATGGGAACGCATCGGTTGCGGGCGTCGATGCCCACTTGCGTGGGCATGCCACCCGTTACTGACGAGCACCACACGAACTGCAATACACGTAGTCCACGTAGGTTTCGGTCTTGTAGGAACCGTGGTCTTCCTTGTGGGAACCAGTCTGAACCGTCTGGGTCTCGTAGATAGCCTCAGTGTGATAGTTACCCACATAACCCTGCTTAACGAGTGCTACAGCGTGTGCCTTGGCATCGCTAAGGCTGGTTGTGGTGTAACCGTCCTCGGAGAATACGAAGCGAGTTCCAGTCTGAACCTGCTGAGTGCCGTAGTCAGGCACATCGACCCAGTTGCTCACCCAGACCTGACGGGTAGCCGTATGGTTCACCCAATTGTGCGTATGGGCGGGCTTGGAAGGCTGGCTAGGCTGAGAAGGCTTGCTGGAAGTCGAACCAGAGTTGCCAGAGTTACCAGTGCTGGTAGACTGATTGCCAGTGTTGGAAGACTGAGAACCAGTGTTGCTGTTGTCAGTCGTAGCAGGCGGAGTCGTCTGAGCAGGCTCCTTGTTGACATCGACTTCCTTGTCGGCGTCAGTTGCCTCCTGCTTAGTCTCATCGCTCGCGTTCGGGTTCTGGGCGACATTGCCCTCAAGTTTATCAAGAATGTCAGTGCCAGCATCGCCCTTCAAGGTCTCGTCGCCGTTCTCAACGGCGTCCTTGGTCTGGTCGATGATGTCCTGAAGCATCTCGTCCGTAACTTGGTCAGCAGGAATTTGCGTCATAGGGCAGTCGACTGCAGGTGCGGTCTCAGCGTCAGCATCAACGGTGATGTCGACAGGAGCACCTGTATCGTAGATGTCGAATGCAGAACCGTCAGAGTTGACAGGGCTGACGAAGCTCACGGTGTAGTCGCCCTCGGAAAGTGCGACGGTGGAAGTGCCCTTGTTGCCCTCGGCATCAGGGGTCACCGCGTGGTAGAAGTCCACGTCATTGCTCTCGCTCTCGATATGGGCGATGGCGGGTGTGGAGTTCTCGTCCCAGCCGTTGTCGGCTGTAACATTAAGGGTCACATCGACAGTCTTTTGTTCATCGGTAGTGGTCTTGTCTTGCTGTGTGAAAGCGCCTGATGCTGCGGCAATCGACACGGCTATGACTGCAACGACTACGATTACGATGGCCGCTGTATGTGGCTTGTGGCTTTTAACCCATTCGATTGCCTTTCCCATTTAGTCCACCTCTATCCCTTCTGTGTCAGGGGTGTCTAACATGAAGCCGGCGTGGTCTTCGTTGACTATTGTTGCAAGCCCGCTGAAGCCGGCGAATGTCATGTCGTAGACGGTCTGCTTATTGACAGGTGAAAAAAGCTCGATGCTCTCGCTGCGAATTGCATCCCCGGCTTCGGTAGAGCTTCCTTGTATACCCCAAGTGAGTACATCGGCAGGGTTTTGCTCTTCGTCGTCTAACTGCGCTTTGTAGAATGAATACGAAGGAGCGTCGAAGGATATCGTCTCGCTCTGCGTGTTGTTTCCTGTGCTGTCTGTCTCAATGTGAAGCGTGTACGGCTGAGCCTGAGGTTCTTGATATGTAGCCGACTCAGTTGCAGCCTGACCGTCTTTTGCTGCGTTCAGTTGAGCTTCCAAATCGGTGAGCACTTGGCTGTAGATAGACTTCAACTGTTCTAAATCAGCGTCGGTTAGGTCTGACAGTGAGCTTCCGCGAAGCCCCGACGTGTACGTGCCGCTGTCGTACTCATCTTTCAGAGTATCGTAGACGCTTTGAATGCTATCAATAGCCGGAGCTGTACTATCGAGGGCGTCCTGACGTTTTGTATCGAATACCTCCTTGTCTTGCTCCTTTGCCATCTCAACGATTTCATCGTCAGACTTACCGTTCAAGTCTGCGAATGTCGCTCCATCGCATTGGTATGCGGTGACGTTGCCGTTTCCGTCAAAGACAAGAATGCGGTCAATTTCTCCGTCTTTCTCTATTGCGTCATTCTCGTTGTACTGCACCCATACGCTTTCCTGTCCGAAAGCCTGAGATACAGCAAGCGGCTCACTCGCACTCTTTACATCGTTTGTACCTCCACAGCCTGCGAGTGTGAGTGTGAGCAGGCATGCAGTGGCTACCGTAGCTGCGGTAAGTCTTCTCTTCTTCATGCTGTGTACCTCCAAATAGTTTTGATTTTTAGCCTCACCCGCCGCATCGAAGTTGATGCGGGTCTAATAATATGTTGGGGCCAGAAGAATATGAAGTGTATAGGCTGAAAAAAGCCTATACAGATTATTATATTATACACATAATCTCCATACAATTCAAGAGTAAATGAATTGTATGGGCGGTGAAAGGATGAAATACTACGAAATAGGACAGCGCATACGCCATTATCGAAAGGCGTGCGGTCTGTCTCAGGAGGCTCTCGCTGAGATTGTTGGAATTTCAACGACGCACATGAGCCACATCGAGACTGGAAACACCAAGCTGAGCCTTCCGGTTCTCGTAAACATTGCAGAGGCGCTGACGGTGCAGACGGATGCATTGCTGTATGACTCCCCGCAATTTTCCAAGAACGCTGCGGCGGAACGTGTGCAAAAACTGTTAGATTCATGCACTACAGGACAGCTCTACGTGCTGATTGAGACGCTTGAAGCTCTCAAGGTATCATTGGACAAGCATGTGGGGTGATTGAATTGATTCCAAGCCTCGATTTTTGAAAGCCCGGTACGAATAGGTGCCGGGCTTTTTTCGTGCGCCCATAGGTCGCTATTATTGCCTATATACACCCACAGGCTATTGACAAAATACACGTTTGGGCGTATAATTAACTCATAAATGGAGGTGATGAAATGGACAAGAACATAAATGAAATGACGCCGGCTGAGGCGTTGAAATATATACGCGGTCTATACGGTATGAAGCGCTCTGAGTTCTGCGAGCATTTTGGAATACCTTTGCGCTCGCTGCAACATTGGGAGATTGGAGACCGCAAGCCAGCTCCATTTCTCATTTTCTTAGTTTGCAAGGTGTACGACCTTGAGCAGGAGAACATGAGACTTCAAGAGTGTATCGACATGTTAGACCGACAGAACGATGAACTTAAATCACTTATAAGAGGGGGTGCTGACATAAATGGAGAATAACACGAACAGCACCGGGGCAATCGACAAGGAGCATATCTACGAACTAACGTCTAAAATAAACGACTGCCTACACTTCGACTTCGGTGTCAAGGACTTGTACCATCGTATGATTTTCACGGCGTGTGCTTTAGTTGCCGAGCGATACGGCGCGGAACTGGAATCGCTTCGTGGAAGTGATTACGAAACGTTAAATGCCGCTATCCGCTCCACATTGTCTGACGCCATCGAGGCGAACGCATCGAACAACGACAAGATAGACATACTTCTCGATGAGTATTCATATGTCAAGATGAACACGACCGAGAACCAGAAGGCGATTGATGACTTCATTGGTTGGGTCGTTGAGATTTTTGATTGCATCAATTCCAACGAGTGGCGCGGCGAGGACGTTATGGGCATACTGTTCAACGAGTTCAGCCGCTACAAGAAGAAGTCGGATGCGGGTCAGGTGTTCACGCCCGAGCATATCACGGACTTTATGTACCGCATCCTCGGCGTGACCAAGGACGACCGCGTGCTTGACGCAACGTGTGGCTCAGGCGGTTTCCTTTTCAAGGCCATGGCTAACATGATTCAGGAAACCGGTGGCGTTGACGACGATAAGACGCGCGATATTAAGTCCGAACAGATTTACGGAATTGAGTTCGACCGCGATGTGTACGCTCTCGCTTGCGCAAACATGCTCATACACGATGGCGGAAACACCGACAATCTCGTGCAGATGGACGCTCGCACCGAAGAAGCCGGAGAGTGGATTGCGTCGAAGCACATCACGAAAGTTCTCATGAACCCTCCATATGAAAATAAGTACGGCTGTATGACCATCGTGGAAAACGTGCTCGACCATGTGCCGAGTGGCACCGTGTGCGGATTCATTTTGCCGGAGAAGAAGATTGAGAAGACTTCCAAGAAGCAGATGAAGCGAATCCTGTCCAACCACAAGCTGACGAAGGTCATCAAGATGCCCGAAGACCTGTTCTTCGGCGTTGGCGTGACGACGAGCATCTTTGTGTTCGAGGCGGGTGTCCCGCAGAACGGAGAGAAGTTCTTCGCGTGCTATATGGAGTCTGATGGTCTGATTGTCGTTAAGAATAAAGGCCGTCATGACGTACATGGTAAGTGGCCGGAGATTGAGAAGCACTGGGTCAACGTAATGGCGAACATGTCGGGAGACGACAGCTGCCAGTTGGTAGACCCCGCTGAGCATTTGAGCTATCAGACGCCGCCAAAGCCATTCGTAATTCGAGAGGAGGACTTCGCCAAGACCGCTCTTGACTATCTTTTATGGCAAAAAAAAGTGAACGCCGCCGCGCTGCGAGAAAAGATGGCTCAGCATGTGATGTACAGCGCTGAGGTAGTGTCGGCGGATGACGAACAAATTACCCTCAAGATTAGAAAGTGAGCTACCAAGGCACACATAATGGAAGGAGGTGGCCCAATAGGTGTCACGTAAACAAGAAAGCATAACAACAAACGAGCGTGCCAGTTCGTGCTTCCTGTATGTTCGCGTCTCCACGAAGATGCAGGTGGAGAATGGAGAATCAATCGAGGCGCAGCTGTACGACCTGCGCGACTATGCAAAGCGAAATAACCTGCGCATCTTGCACGAATATATTGACGATGGATATTCAGGCAAGAACATCACCGGGCGTCCACACTTCCAAGAGATGATGGAAGAGATAAAATCCGGCGTTCGCGTGGATTATGTTCTTGTGTTCAAGCTGAGCCGTTTCGGGCGTAACGCAGCAGACGCCCTTTCGTCGCTTCAGCTTATGCAGGATTACGGAACAAACCTCGTCTGTGTCAAGGATGGCATCAACAGCGAAGCCCAGATGGGCAAGATGATGATTGCGTTCATGTCGGCGTTCGCAGAAATGGAACGTGAAAACATCCTTGTTCAGACGATGGCTGGGCGCGAGCAGAAGGCCCGCGAGGGAAAGTGGAATGGCGGACAAGCACCCTATGGCTATAAGCTCGTCAAGAACGAAAAGGGCAAGGGGCATCTGGAAATCGACGAAGACGAGGCAGAAATCGTTCGCATCATATTCCGCGAGTACACCAAGAACGGCAAGGGCGTTATGGCGCTCGCATCTTGGCTTAATGCGCAGGGATACCGTAAGAATGTCCGTGGGAACGGCAAGTACGAGCACTTTGTCCCGACGTTTCTAAAGAACGTACTGCGCAATCCCGTATATGTTGGAAAAATCGCTTATGGACGTCGCAGGACGACACCTGTCAAGGGCAAGCGCAACGAATACCGCATAATTAAGCAGTCCGATTATGACGTGTACGATGGAGAGCACGAGGCCGTCATTGACGAGGCTACATGGCACGCAGCACAGGAGCGCATGGCCGAGGAGTCTCATCCGTTCCCGGAAGCAAAGACCGGCGAGCACGTGCATCTTCTTACGGGAATGCTCATCTGCCCGGTATGCGGGCGCAAGATGATTGCCAACGTCTCACACGGAAAGCGAAAGAAGGACGGGACGGTAGGCAAGTCCACCTATGCGTACGCCTGCAAGTACAGCAAGAAACAGTTCGGGCCAAGCTGCACGTTTACCCGCCAGTTCAAGCAAGAGTACATCGACAAAGAAGTAATTGAGGTCATAGCACGTGCCGCCTACTCCGATGTATTCGAAGAGCGTGTGCGAGACGAGCTTGATGCCGCTGTGGATATTGAAAAGCTGGAAGCGGACGTGGAACGCATCGGAAAGGCACTGGACAACAACAAGGCGGCAAGGCGCATGCTGTCCCGCAAGCTCGATTCTTTGGACGTGTCCGACCGTAGCTATGAGCGGAAGTACGAGGACATGCAGGCGCGACTCGATAAGCTCTATGATGAGTGCGCAGACATCGAGGCGGCGTTCGACGACGCAGAGTCGAAGCTGGATAGCGCCAAGGAGAAGCAAGTGACGACTGCTCGCATATACGAGATGCTTGACGAGTTTCGTGAGCATTTCGACGAATATGACCCTGTGCGTAAGAAGGAGATTCTGCGGCAGGTAGTGGATAGTGTTGAGATAAATCCTGATGCAAACCCGAAGAAGGGTGACACGATTGTGACACGTGTGCGCTTCAAGTGCCCCGTATCCTTTTATCCTACGTTGCCCGAAGAGGCTTATGATGCACTCGGCATCAAGGAGTTCAACCGCTTGGAAACGACGGAATATGTCTCTGAGAAAAATTCTCGGGTTGACGAAGATACCGTTGACACAATAAATGTTCAAAAAGGTGCTAATGACATAATAAATGACACATTAAATGTTCAAAATGGTGCTAGTGACATAATAAATGACACAATAAATATTCAAAAAGGTGCTGGTGACATAATAAATGATCAAGATGGTACTGATAACATAATAAATCATCAAAGTGATGTGAAAGATGAGATAGAACTAACTATGGAAGAAATAAAAATACTAGAAATAATGAAAAATAAACCAGACATTACAATTAAACAATTAACAGTAATATTGTCAGGTATTAGTAATAGAACAATTACAAGAAATATTGTTATATTAAAGAAAAAAGGACTTTTAGAAAGAGTTGGTTCAAGGAAAAAGGGTTATTGGAAGGTTAAACGTTAAATTAAAGGAGGAAAAAAACTTGCTTCATTTGTACTTACCATAGACCTATGAGACAATCTAATTATACTCATTCCATTCATCTGCTTTAATAAACCTTTAATAAAAACAGCTGAATTCTTGACAAAAATTCATAATTTCATATAATTTATTCGAAGGTAGAAATACCTTATCAGTACGGCTCCTACCGCCACAAGAGTAGGGCGTTAAAGTATGGAAGGGAGAAAACCTTCCTTTTATTTTCAATAGAAAAATCCTCTAGGACATACCTAGAGGATTTTCTATTTCCCTATACAAAATCTCTTGAATAACTCATCCAATAAATCTTCTTTAGCCTGTTCACCTAAAATCTCTTTTAAGTTCTCCCAGCTATCATATAAATCAGTCACAATCAAGTCTGTAGGAATACCATCCTCCATTGCCTGAATCGCAACATTTAATGACTGTGATGCTTTCTCTAATAACTGTACCTGTCTTTGATTCGCAAGTACCTGTGCCTGAGAATTAGTAATAGCGCTAAAGTCAAACTCATCTTTAATATGTTGAATCAATTCATCTATATGATTCTCTTTAGCACTAATATGAATACCTTCTGTATCAATCACACAGCCCTTATCAGACTTATTGATTAATACAATTCTATTCAATCCTTCAGTACGTTCTAATAGTTCCTTATCTTCTGCCTCTATTGGTCTAGAACCATCTAATACAACTAGTACTAAATCAGCCTGATCAATCAAAGATAAAGACTTCTTAACACCCATATGTTCAATCTTATCTTCTGTTTCTCTAATACCTGCTGTATCAATCATATTCAATACAATATCATTTAAACGAATAGAACCTTCTACTACATCTCTAGTCGTTCCTGCAATATCCGTTACAATTGCTTTATCTTCTTCTAATAATGCATTCAATAAACTAGACTTACCTACATTAGGTTTACCTACAATAACAGTAGAAATACCATCCTTTATTAAATGCATACTCTTAGAACGATCAAGAATATCATCCATCTTCTTTCTTAAAGATACAGAACCAGGTAACAGCTTTTCAGCTGTTAGTTCTTCTATATCTTCATATTCTGGATAATCAATGTTTACTTCAATCTGAGTAATAATTTTAATTAAATCTTCTTTTAAGTCTTTAATGAAGTTTGTGATATTCCCCTGTATTCCTTTTAATGCCAGTTTAGCTGCCTGATCATTATTAGCTGTAATTAAATCACTAATCGCTTCTGCCTGGGATAAATCAATACGTCCATTTAAGAATGCACGCTTAGAGAATTCTCCATGCTCAGCCATTCTAGCGCCTTTCTTTAAACATAAAGAAAGAACTTTATTCGTAATAAAGACACCACCATGACAGTTGATTTCTACCATTTCTTCACCAGTAAATGTATGTTGTCCACGATAGATAGAAATAAGTACTTCATCTACTTTCTCTTCACCATCTACAATATAGCCATAAGAAATAGTCTGAGACTTCTTATTTAGATTACCTGTAAAGAAGCTTTGAACAAAATCAATACACCCTTTACCTGATATACGAATAATAGAAATAGCGGCTTCTAATCGAGATGTCGCAATAGCACAAATAATATCATCATTCATACTTAAACCTCCTTAAGTGTTCTTTTCTTATACTTATAGAACCAAATAAAATTAACCAAACCTTTAATAATACCTGAGAAAGAAATAACCCACCAGATACCATTTAAATGGAATGTATTTAAGATTAATAAAATAGCTGGAATACGTCCTAAAGTGAATATAATACTGGTGATAGAAGGAGGAATTGTTTCTCCTAATCCACTAAAGGCTCCAGAAATCATTAATTCTAGAATCATAAATGTTTCAGATAGACCTACAATACGTAAATAGTTTTCTCCTATTTGAGTTACCATTAAATCATCAGTAAAGAAGCCATAAATCACATGAGGGAAGAAGACCATCAAGCTTGTACATACAATACCCCATAGTATAGAGAATACCAGCATTGTATGATATCCTTTCTCCACACGATCATACTTACCAGCTCCATAGTTCTGACTAATAAACGCATTAATAGATGTCTGGAATCCAGTCGCCATACACCAAGAAATGTTTTCTACCTGTGTACCTACCTTCTGTGCTGCAACAGCTGCATCTCCAAACTCAGCTACAAAAGCAGCGACTACCATTGAACATACAGAAAATAACATACTCTGTAATCCTAATGGAAAACCAATTCTAAGTATATTCTTATAATAAAACTTTGAATAAACCTTCTTCAATGAAATATGTTTAAGTAATGTATTCTTCTTAAAGTTATGTCTCATAAATAATAGGAATACAGAAACTTGAGCTAATACTGTGGCAAGTGCTGCACCTACAACACCTAGATCACATACAAAGATAAAGAATGGATCCAAAACAATATTCAATAACAAACCAACACTATTACACTGAAATGGTGTCTGACTATCACCAGAGGCATTTAGAATACCAGTCATAATAATATTTAAGAAGTTAAAGATAATCAAACCACATGTAATACGTAAATAGTTAATAGCCTGATTAATAGTGGCTTGTGATGATAAGCCAAATAATCCAATAAAGAAACTTGAAAATACAACTGTACAGAAAGAGAATAATAGTGCGAATATAATCCCTAACTGAATCGCAGAGGAAGCATAATCTGTAGCTGCGTCTTGATTACCTGCACCTAATGAATGTCCTGTTTTAACTTGTCCACCCTGTGTCGCAATCATTGCGAGTCCCTGCGATAACCAGCTAAACATACCTGCTACACCAACTGCCGCAATAGAGGAAGCACCAAGCTTTCCAATCCAAAGCATATCAATCAGTGCATAAGCCATTTCTAGAAAAGATGTACCAATAATAGGTAGTGTCAATTTTATAAGAAGAGGGACAATACGTCCTTCTAATAAATTCAATTTTTTCATGCGCATCTCCCTTCCTATCCATTCTATCAAAAGAATGAAAAAAAAAGAAGGCAGAGCCTTCTTTAATCAACATAATAAATTTCTAAGTAACGGTTTTTACCTTCACCATGTGACTGTGTTGCAAGATGTGGCATTTCTGCAATCACCTGATGAATCACTTTTCTTTCATCAGCTGGTAGAGGATCTAACTTCATATTGATCTTAGAATGTTGTACTTTCTTACCAAAACGTTTAGCCATTGCAGCAACCTTCTGGTATCTCTGTTCTTTATAACCATTGATATCTACAGAGATTTCAATACGCTGTTTGAACTGAGTATTCACAGCACTCTTAGTAATGAAGTTTAATGCTCTTAAAATAACACCATTCTTACCAATCACAACTGAGTTATTACTTGTTTCTACATTACAGTAGATACGATCATCCTGTTTGAAGACAGTAGTCTGTGTTTCGAAACCTAAAGAACTTAATGTTTTTTCTACGAACTGACCTACATATTCTTCAACCATAGATTCACACCATCCAGCAATAACAACTTTCTTACTGAATAATCCCTTATGAACTTCAACAATTTCATAATGGAATTCTTCTGGTGTAATACCTAAGTCCTGACAAGCACAATTTAATGCTTCTTCTTCTGTTTTAGCTTCATAAGTATTCATAATGATTACCTAATTACATTAGTGTCTTTCTGATTTTCTTGCTTTTCAATATACTGAATCTGAATAAATACTGTTCTAACTACAGTAATTAAGTTAGTTGTAATCCAATAGAATGACATAGCTGTTGGCATGATTAAACCAAAGTAGATGATCATTAATGTCATTACGATATTCATAGTCTTCATCTGATTCTGCTGAGCAGAAGGTTTATACTTCTTGTTTCTCTTCAACATTAAGTTGTTGATTTCGATAGCGAAGAACTGAGATAAAGCCATAACTAAAATAACGGCAATATAAATGAATTTACCACTAGTGATCTGAGATAAAGGTGTTAAACCTAAATTCATACCAAATGCCTGTGATGTATACAAGATCTGGATTCTCTGAACAGCACCATACATTGCGAACATGATAGGTAATGTTAAGAAAGTCCATAATGAACCAAACATAGAAACGTTATTTTTCTTGTATAAGTTCATAATTTCATTCTGCATACGCATCTGACTAGTCTGATCATTCTTACCACGATACTTGTTCTGGATTCTTTCCATTTCTGGCTGAAGCATCTGCATCTTCTGTGTAGAAATAGTAGACTTGATCATAACTGGTAAAATAATCAAGTTGATAAGAATAGTCATTAAGATGACACCCCATAAGACATTACCTGTCCATGAAGTGATTAATAGGATTCCCTTTGCGATAGGAATTGTAAGAATAAAATCAAAAAATCCTGCTTTTAGTGACCATGGTGTTGATTCAGTGATAGCACGGCTTGCTAATAAATGACCGTTCTTGTCAACATTACTTGTACACCCTGTAAAAATGAACACTAAAGCAATCACCGCAAAGATCTTTAAGTACTTCTTTGTACGAGGATCTAATACCATTTTTACTTCTCCATTCTTTTTTTCATTTTTAAATATAGATTTTGAAGAGATTTCTTGTTCTGTTCAAAATCATTCTGAGAATAGGGTTTTCTAACAATCAGAATGTAATCATTATGGTCTTCTTTTGTGAACAATTCATGAACCATCATTCTCACTTGTCTCTTAGTCTTGTTTCTGGCAACGGCATTCCCTATTTTCTTACCGACTGATAAACCAATACGCATATGCTCTAGATCATTAGGATTCCAATATAATACAAACTCTCTATTCGCTACGCTTTTTCTTTTCTTTATAATGGTTTCAAATTCAGTACTTTTCTTTACACGTAATTCTTTTTTCATATTTCTTTTAGAAAAAAAACCACATTAAAGTGGATTTTTTTTAGGCAGATAATACTTTTCTTCCTTTTTTACGACGTCTAGCGATAACTTTACGTCCACCTACAGTTGCCATTCTAGCTCTGAAGCCATGAGTCTTAGCTCTTTTTCTTTTATTTGGCTGATATGTTCTTTTCATTCTTTTTACACCTCCAATATGTAGCTACTTTTTTTATACTACATAACATATGCAGTGTCATTATATGGGAAATACTATTTTAAGTCAATATTATTTATAAGAAATTTTGGCTTATATTCAACAGTTTTTGCTTCTTCACAACTATTTTCCACACTTCATTCCCCATTGGAATTCATTCATTCACATATTGTGTAAAACATTCATTTTTCTTCTATATAACATATTTTTTTATGTGCACAATATTATGAATAACTGGTGAATAGAGGAAATACTGCACATATATTCACAATTTTACGCGTGCAAAGATAATTTTTAAATATTCTCAATATTTGTGAATAAGTGTGAAGAATTCAAAAAATAGCGTTAAGTTCACAATAAAAATGTGAATATCGCGTGAAAAACTATCTGAATAACCTATGAACAACTACTTATTCACTATTTTTTGTGCACATCCATGCTGTGAATAATCAATATTCACTAGTCATTAGTCACATTTTCTTTTATAATGAGGGGTGCAAAGGAAGGTGAATATATGGACAACTTAAAGCAGTTCTGGACAGAAACCCTCAATCGCTATGGAGAAAACAGTGACGATAAGATCGTATTCGACTCAATATTCACCCAGACAGAGGCTAAAGAACTGCAGAACAATGAATTAATTATTACTATAGAATCGGTTTTTAATAAGACCTTTATTGAGGATGCAAGTGAACAGCTTGCAGAATTCTTCTATGAAGTGTCAGGTATTAAAGCCACTATAAAGGTGATGTCAAACCAGGAATATGACAACATGAATAAGGCAAAAGCCCCTGTAGTAGAAGTTAAGGAAGAAGTAGAAGATTTTGATGATCATTTAAGTGCAGATCTTACTTTTGATAACTTTGTTGTGGGTAATTGTAATAGAATTGCTCAAAATGCAGCACTTGCTGTCGCATTAAAACCTGGTACATATAATCCTTTATTCCTTCATAGTAATTCCGGACTTGGAAAAACACATTTGTTGAATGCGATTGGTAACTATGTGAAAAATAAATTTCCAGGTAAACGTATTCTTTATACAAATGCAGAAGCATTTGTGAATGATTATGTAGAAGCTATTGGCAATAATACGATTGCGACTTTTAATCGTCGTTATCGTAGTGTGGATATATTATTGATTGATGATATCCAGTTTATTGCGAATAAAGAGGGAAGTATGGAGATGTTCTTCAATATCTTCAATACTTTACAACATTCAGGAAAACAGATTGTTATTACAAGTGATAAACCTCCTGTAGAGCTAAAAGGGATGGAAAACCGCCTTGTTTCTCGTTTTAGACAGGGTTTAACAGTCACTATTGATAATCCTGAATTTGAAACAGCTAAAGCTATCTTAAAGAAAAAGATTGAATCACGTATGATTGATTATCCTATTGATGAAGAAGTATTAGATTTTATTGCCTCTCATTTCAATAAGGATGTGAGAGACTTAGAAGGCGCTATTACAACACTTCTATTCTATAAAGTAGTATGTGGACAAAATCTTGATCATATCAGCTTGGATTTTGCTTTAGAAGCATTTGATAATCCTGATAACACAACGACAATTACTAAAAAAGAAGCGACTCCTGACACAATTAAGGAGACAGTTGCTTCTTACTACAATCTATCAGTGACTCAGTTAACGAGTAAATCACGTACAAACAACATTATTACAGCAAGACATATTGCGATGTATCTTGTTAGAGAACTCGTTCCTGATATTTCCTATATCCAGATTGGACAGGAATTTGGAGGAAGAGATCATTCCACAATCATGAAAGCTTGTTCTAAAGTTAAGAAGAAGATGAAACAGGATCCTAACTATAAAACAGCAATCAATGATTTAATGGAACGCTTAAGTTAAGCACATATATGCACAAGTTGTGCACCACTCAAATTGAGTTTTATCTTGTAATTCTCAATCAAAACGCAACTTATGCACATTATGCACAGTATTATTATAATTATTCTTTAATTAATAAAATAAATAAAGGAGAAAAAAATGGATTTTAATATTAATAGACTTGTCTTATTAGATGCACTTACTAAGGTTTCTAGAGCTGTTTCTTTAAAGAGTCCTTTACCTATCTTAACTGGTATTAAGTTTGACTTATTAGAAGATGGTTTAGTATTAACTGCATCTGATAGTGATATCAGTATTCAAACTACAATTAATGAAGGTATTATTATCAACCAAACTGGTTCAGTTGTTTTATCTTCTAAGTATATCTTAGAAATTATTCGTAAGATTGATGGCGATACAGTTCATATCCAGGTAGTAGATGGTACTTTAACTCGTATTACTTCTGAAAGTTCTTTATTTGATTTAAATGGTTCTAAGTCTTTTGATTTCCCACGTATTGATTTAAATAAGAATGGTAAACACTTCTCTATGAAGTCTTATGATTTCAAAAAGATTATTGAAAAGACTTTATTCGCAACCAGTGAACAGGAAACTAGACCAGTACTTACTGGTGTGAATTTCAAAGTAGATCAGCATAAGCTTGTATGTATTGCGACTGATAGTTATCGTTTAGCTCAGGTAAGCATGCCAATTGAAGATGATATTCAGTTTAATATTGTTATTCCTAAGAAGTCTTTAAATCAGATTATTCACATTATTGAAAAAGATGAAATGATTGATCTTTATGTATCTGATCGTAAAGTATTATTTGTGATTGGTCAGTATCTTGTATTAACTCGTTTAATTGATGGTACTTATCCTAATACATCACGTTTAGTAGAAGATCAGGGTTCTTATACTATGTCTATCAATAGTTCAGCATTACTTGGTGCTATCAGCCGTGCTTCTTTACTATCTGATGAACAGAGTAATATTGTAAAACTAACAATGTCTCCTGATGAGAATGTTCTTTCTTCTTATTCACAGGAAATCGGTTCAGTAGAAGAAAATCTAACAAAAGCATTCTATAAAGGTGAACCAATGACTATCTCATTTAGCGCAAAGTATTTAGCTGATGCAATCCGTTCTATTGGCACAGAAACCATTCAGCTACGCTTTACTGAAAAGATGAGACCTTTCCAGATTACTGGTTTAGATGTAAATGATAACATCCAGGTTGTTCTTCCAGTAAGAACTTACTAGGTAAAATAAAGGGTCTATTCTCTTATTTGGGTAAAATTTGGCTTGTAATTGAAATTTGTAGAAAAATGAAGTTTATCTCTCCCTTGAAAAAAGGGGCTATAAACTTCTTTTTTTTATGTTTTTGTGCTATAATGTAGAAAGCAAATTTAGCGCAAAGGATGTGTGATGAAATGAAAGAAGTCTTAATACATACTGAATATATTACTTTAGGTCAGGCTATGAAATTATGTGGAGAAGCACAAAGTGGCATTGAAGCTAAGATTATGATTCAGGAAGGTCATGTTCTTGTAAATGGAGAAGTAGACCGTAGACGTGGTAAGAAATTAAGAGATGGTGATGTGTTTGAAGTAGATCGTCGCCAGTATGTAATCCATGGAAATCAAAACGCTTAATCTGATTCAATTTCGTAATTATGAAAAGCAGACCTTTCATTTTCATCCACTGGTTAATATTATCATTGGGGATAATGCACAGGGTAAAACGAATATACTTGAAGCGATTTATCTCTTGTCTACTACAAGAAGCTTTAAGTCCCGTATGCTTGATGAATTGATCATGTTTGATCAGTCTTATACACGTGTGTCAGGTCATGTTGTAAATGGTACACGTCCGTATGATTTAAAGGTTATCGTGTCTAAAGAAGGCAAGAAGGCTTTTATTAATGATAAGGCTGTGAGTAAGACAAGTGATTATCTGGGTTATTTTAATGTGATCTTATTTACTCCTCAGGATCTACAGTTGATTAAAGGATCTCCTAAGATGAGACGAACTTTGATAGATACTGAGATTTCTAAGATTTCACCAATCTATATGTTTAACTTGAATAAATATAATAAGTTGATGAAGGAAAGAAATAAGTACTTAAAGATGCTTCATGATGGACATAAGGAACCTGATATGTATCTAGATGTACTGAGTGAGGAGATGGCAGAATTAGAAGAAGATCTGATTCAAAGACGTATGAAGTTCATAGAGTTGTTGAATGAGATCAGTGGGCAGATGTATGCTTATATTTCTGGTAAAGAAAAGCTTGTTTTGAGATATCATACGCAGTTCAAGGATATTTCAAAAGAGGGTATTCTTGATAAATATAAAAAGAATTATAAGCGAGATATATTCCAAGGGAATACTGTAGATGGTATTCATAAGGATGATTTAAAAATCTTTTTAGATGAGAATGATGCGGGTATGTTTGCATCCCAGGGACAGCAGCGATCTATCATCTTATCGATAAAGATTGCGTTAGTAGAAATAGTGAAGATGCAGATAGGTGAGTATCCTGTCTTGTTGTTAGATGATGTATTGAGTGAATTAGATGAAGAGAGAAAGATGAAGCTTTTGAATCTGATTGATCATAAGGTACAGACATTTATTACAACAACGCATTTTGATTTAGGTTATCATCATTCACTAGATGATGCTTTGGTTTTAAGAATAGAGAAAGGAACGTTGAAGGAGGATAAGTAAATGGAAGAAAAAGTAGAACATTATGATGAATCCGATATTCAAGTCTTAGAAGGGCTAGAAGCCGTAAGAAAGAGACCTGGTATGTATATCGGGACAACGTCTGCAAGAGGTTTACATCATCTTGTATGGGAAATAGTGGATAACTCTATCGATGAAGCACTCGCAGGCTTCTGTAATAAGATCAGAGTTGTATTATTACCAGGTGATGTTGTAAAAGTCATTGATAATGGTCGTGGTATGCCTACTGGTATGAATGCGAAGACAGGTAAGAATACAATTGAAACTATTTTTACTGTATTACATGCCGGTGGTAAATTCGGAGGAGGAGGCTATAAGGTCTCTGGTGGTCTACATGGTGTAGGTGCCTCTGTTGTAAATGCCTTGAGTGAATGGCTAGAAGTTTATGTTCACCGTGAAGGACATATTTACTATCAACGTTTTGAAAATGGTGGAACACCTGTTGGTTCTTTAAAGGTTGTAGGAGATTGTGATCAGGAAGAAACAGGAACAACTGTTATATTTAAAGCTGATCCTGAAATCTTTACTGAAACAACAGTTTATGATTATGGTGTATTAAGTCAGAGATTAAGAGAACTTGCTTTCTTAAATAAAGGCTTAAAGCTTGTATTAGAGGATGAAAGATTAGATCCTGCAAAAGTAGATGAATATCACTATGAAGGTGGTTTAAGAGAGTATGTGGCTTTCTTAAATAAGAATAAGACACCATTACATGATCATATTATTGATTGTGAAGATACAATGAATGATATTTCCGTGGAAATAGCTATGCAGTACAATGATGGTTATCAGCCAAATATCTATTCATTCTGTAATAATATTAATACACACGAAGGTGGAACACATGAAGAAGGTTTCCGTTTAGCTTTGACACGTGTTATTAATAACTATGCAAAAAGTCATAACTTCTTAAAGGATAAAGATGACTCTTTAAGTGGTGATGACTGTCGTGAAGGTTTAACTGCAATTGTATCAGTTAAGCACCCTGATCCTCAGTATGAAGGACAGACAAAGACTAAATTAGGTAATGCAGAAGTAAGAAAGATAGTTTCTACTATTCTTGCGAATGCCTTAGATAAGTTCTTATTAGAAAATCCTGATACTGCAAAGATTATCATGGATAAAGTCACATTGGCTTCTAAGGCAAGAATGGCAGCAAAGCGTGCAAGAGAAATGACTAGAAGAAAGACAGCACTAGACGTCTCTAATCTTCCTGGTAAGCTTGCAGACTGTTCTTCTAAGGATCCAAGTGAATGTGAAATATTCATCGTCGAAGGGGACTCTGCCGGAGGTAGTGCGAAATCTGGTAGAGATAGAAAGATTCAGGCTATTCTTCCTTTAAGAGGTAAGATCTTGAATGTTGAAAAAGCACGTTTAGAAAGAATTCTTGGTAATGCGGAAATTAGATCTATGATTACCGCATTTGGTACTGGTATTGGTGATGAGTTTGATATCAATAAGTTACGTTATCATAAGATTGTCATCATGACCGATGCCGATGTCGATGGTGGTCATATTAGAATCTTAATGCTTACTTTCTTATATCGTTATTTAAAACCTTTAATTGAAAATGGTTATGTTTATGCTGCTCAGCCACCTCTTTATTTATTAAGACATGGTAAGGATGATCATTATTTATACAGTGATTATGAGTTGGATAAACTAAAAGAAGAACTTGGTCCTAATGCGAAATATACAATTCAGCGTTATAAAGGGCTAGGTGAAATGAATCCAGAACAGCTATGGGAAACAACTATGAATCCTGAAAATCGTGTATTAAATAGAATTCAGTTAGATGATGCAATGCAGGCTGATCAGCTATTTGATATGTTGATGGGTGAACGTGTTGAACCTAGAAGAGATTTCATTAGAGAAAATGCGAAGTATGTAGAAAATCTTGATATTTAAGGAAGGAGACAGTCATGGAACAAAGAGGTATTAAAGATATACAGTTAACAGGTGAAATGAAGAAATCATTCATGGAATATGCGATGAGTGTTATTGTGGCTAGAGCTCTTCCTGATGCGAAAGATGGTTTAAAGCCAGTACAGAGACGTATTATTCATGGTATGAATGAATTAGGTTGTTATAGTGATAAGCCTTATAAGAAGTCTGCCCGTATTGTTGGGGAAGTAATGGGGAAATATCACCCACATGGTGATAGTTCTATTTATGAAGCCCTTGTACGTATGGCACAGGATTTCTCATATAGATATATGTTAGTAGATGGACATGGTAACTTTGGTTCTATTGATGGTGATGGCGCTGCCGCAATGCGTTATACAGAATCAAGAATGTCTAAGATTGCGATGGAAATGGTGAGAGATATCAACAAGGATACTGTTGATTTTGTCCCTAACTATGATGGTGAAGAAAAGGAACCTAATGTGCTTCCTTCTCGTATTCCAAATTTATTGATTAATGGGTCTACTGGTATTGCGGTAGGTATGGCAACAAATATTCCTTCACATAACTTAGGTGAAGTGGTTGATGCGATTCTTGCTGTTTCTAAGAACCCTGATATTACAATTACAGAGTTAATGGATAATTATATCCCTGGTCCTGATTTCCCTACAGGCGCTTATATTTTAGGCCGTGGGGCTATTAAGAAAGCCTATGAGACAGGGAATGGTTTGATTGTCATGAGAGCAAAGACTGATATTGAAGATATCGGTAGCAATAAAAAAGCAATCATCGTGACTGAATTACCATATATGGTGAATAAGGCACGTTTAATTGAAAAGATTGCGGCTCATGTCAAAGAAAAGAATATCGATGGTATTACAGAATTAAGAGATGAATCTGACCGTGAAGGTATTCGTATTGTTATTGAGTTAAGAAGAGATGTACAGCCAGAAGTTATTTTAAATCAGTTATACAAGTTAACTGCATTACAGACTACTTTTGGTGTCAACAATATTGCCTTAGTCAATGGTGAACCTAAGACATTATCTTTAAAAGAAATGATTAATGTTTACTTAGAACATCAGGAAGATGTTATTCGTAGAAGAACATTATTTGATTTAAAGAAGGCAGAAGATCGTGCACATATCTTAGATGGTTTAAAGCGTGCTATTGATCAGATTGATGCGATTATTAATTTAATTAGAAGTTCTCGTACAACAGAAATCATTCAGCAGAGATTAATGGATGAATTTGATATGTCTGAAAGACAGGCAAAGGCTATCCGTGAAATGCAGTTACAAAGACTAGCTGGATTGGAAAGAGAAAAGATTGAGAATGAATTAAATACATTATTAGAAACAATTGCAGATTTAAAAGATATTCTTGCGAATAAAGAAAGAATTATTGCGATTATTGATCAGGAGCTTCTTGAAATCAAAGCAAAGTATGGTGATAAGAGAAGAACTGAAATCATTCAGGGTTCATTTGATATTGAAGATGAAGATTTAATTCCTGAAGAAGATGTAGTTATTTCTTTAACTAATAATGGTTATGTAAAACGTATGCCTATTGATACTTATAAAGCTCAAAATAGAGGTGGTAAAGGTATCAAGGGTATGAGTACAAATAATGATGATGTTGTAGATTCATTAATGAATATGTCTACTCATGATGATTTATTGATTTTTACTAACTTTGGTAAGGTATACCGAATGAAGGGATATAATATTCCTGAATTTGGTAGACAGGCAAAGGGTCTTCCTATTATCAATTTATTGAATATGGATAAGGATGAACAGGTAAAGACTATGATCTCTATTACACCTTCTGAAGTAGATGAATCACATTTCTTATTCTTTGTGACTAAGGATGGTTTAGTAAAGAGAACTGGATTACCTGAATTTGAAAATATTAGACAGTCTGGTAAACTTGCACTCACATTACGTGAGGGTGATGAATTAGTTGATGTTAAGTTAACTAATGGTAAGAGTGAAATTCTTCTTGCAGCAGCTAATGGTAAGGCTATTCGTTTTGATGAAAATGATGTGAGACCAATGGGACGTTCTGCAAGTGGTGTTAAGGGTATGAATGTAGATGATAGTCATATTATTGGTGTGACTACAAATACTGAAGGACAAAATATCTTAATCATTACTGAAAAGGGTTATGGTAAGATGTCACCACTCGAAGAATATCGTTTATCTAAACGTGGTGGTAAAGGTGTTAAGACTGTTAATATTACTGAGAAGAATGGTGAATTAGTAAGCATTAAAGCTGTAGAAGGCAATGAAGACTTAATGATCATTACGAATGAAGGTATTATTATCAGATTACCAATGGAACAGGTAAAGAGTGCTGGAAGAGCTACACAGGGTGTAAGACTTATTAAAGTAGGTGAAGGTGCTTCTGTTTCAAGTATTACAGTAGTAGATAAAGAATCTGAAGAAGAAACGATTGAAGAATAGAAGTTGTCACATGACAACTTCTTTTTTCCATATTATAATTAATCCTCAAAGAGGTGAGAACAAGTATGTTAGATTTACAGGTAGAAATATTTATTTTAGTAGGAATAGGCTATCTTATTTCTAAACTAGGATTATTTAATAAACAGACACGTAAACAGGTCACTGATTTAGTATTAAACATTGTATTACCTGTGGCTACTGCCAAGAGTTTCTTAATTAAACTCACACCAAGTATTATGAAGACAACTATTGTGGTATTTTTAGTGTCTATTGGTATACAGGGTCTTTATTTTATTATTAATAAGACAGCTTATAATAATCAGGAAGAAACAAAGAAGATCAACTTACAATATGCGACTATGGTATCTAATGCAGGATTTATGGGAATGCCATTTGCGCAGGGGTTATATGGTGATATGGGATTACTTTATGCTTGTATTTATTTAATACCACAAAGAGTATTTATGTGGAGTTATGGTTTGTCCCATTATACAAAAGCTGATTTTAAGACAATGGTGAAGAAAGTTGCTTTACACCCATGTCTTATTGGGATTTATTTTGGTATAGTATTTATGATCATGTATTCATTAGGGTATACACTACCTTCTTTTGTGACTACAACTATGAGTTCTATAGGTGGATGTAATACCGCATTAAGTATGATTGTGATAGGGAGTATATTAAGTGATGTAGAACCTAGAGAGATATTGGATAAGGAATGTATCTATTATTCTTTTATTCGTTTGATTATGATTCCAGTCATTACTTATCTATGTTTAAGATGGACTTCACTTGATCATATTGGTATTGGTGTATCAGTTGTATTGGCTGCGATGCCTGCACCAAGTACATGTGCAATGCTGGCGAATAAGTATGATAAGAACCCAGAATTCGCTTCTAAGCTTATTTTTGTATCTACTGCATTTTCTTTAGTCACATTGCCATTTATTTCTTTCATCATAACTTTATAAATAGTGAATAATGGTATATAATGACAATAATCTATGAACAAGGAGATTGTATATGATTGATATCGCAAGATTAAGAGAAGATCCTGAAGCTGTTAGGGAGAATATCAAAAAGAAGTTTCAAGATCATAAGCTTCCTTTAGTTGATGAAGCATTAGAATTAGACAAACAGTATAGAGCTGCTATCACAAGAGCATCTGAACTTCGTAGTATGAGAAATAAATTGTCTAAAGAAATTGGACAGTTCATGCGTGAAGGTAAGAAAGAAGCAGCTGCTGAAAATAAGAAGAAAGTTGGAGAAATGGCTGAAGAATTAAAGTCATTAGAAGAAGTTGAAAAAGAATCTGGAGATAAATTAAGAGAAGTCATGATGAAGATTCCTAACTTCTTAGATCCTACTGTACCAATCGGTAAAGATGACAGCGAAAACGTAGAAATCACTAAGTATGGTGATCCAGTAGTACCTGATTATGAAGTTCCATATCATACAGATATTATGGAATCATTTGATGGTATTGATCTAGATGCAGCAGGTAGAGTTGCAGGTAATGGTTTCTATTATTTAATGGGTGATATTGCTAGATTACATTCTGCAGTATTAGCTTATGCAAGAGACTTCATGATCAACCGTGGATTCACTTATTGTGTACCACCATATATGATTAGAAGTAATGTTGTTACTGGTGTTATGTCATTTGAAGAAATGGATGCCATGATGTATAAGATTGAAGGAGAAGACCTATACTTAATTGGTACTTCTGAACATTCAATGATTGGTAAGTTCATTGGTGAATTATTAGATGAAGACAAATTACCATATACTTATACTTCATATTCACCATGTTTCAGAAAAGAAAAGGGTGCTCATGGTATTGAAGAACGTGGTGTTTATAGAATTCATCAGTTCGAAAAACAGGAAATGATCGTTGTATGTAAACCAGAAGAATCTAAGATGTGGTTTGAAAAGTTATGGAATAATACTGTAGATTTATTTAGATCTTTAGATATTCCAGTAAGAACACTTGAATGTTGTTCTGGTGACTTAGCAGACTTAAAGTCTAAGTCATTAGACGTTGAAGCTTGGTCTCCAAGACAGAAGAAGTATTTCGAAGTAGGAAGCTGTTCTAACTTAACTGATGCACAGGCTAGAAGATTAAATATCAGAATCAATGGTAAAGATGGTAAGTATTATGCACATACTTTAAATAATACTGTTGTTGCACCACCTAGAATGTTGATTGCATTCTTAGAAAATAACTTAAATGAAGATGGTACTGTTTCTATTCCAGAAGCATTAAGACCATACATGGGTGGTACTGAAAAACTAGTTCCTAAGAAATAATGTGAAAGGAGATGTAAAATCTCCTTTTTCTTGCATTTTATAATAATTATGTTATAATCAATTTTGCCATTACAATAAACATGTCTGAACCATGTCAGGACCGGAAGGTAGCAGCATTAAGGGCCTCTGTTTGTGTGTAATGGCACTTTTTTTATATAAAAAGGAGTCATAGTATGAGTGATGAAGAATATATGGCTGAAGCATTAAAAGAAGCAGAAATCGCAATGAGTGAAGATGAAGTACCTATTGGATGTATTATTGTCTATGAAGGGAAGATCATCGCACGTACACATAATCAGAAGGAAACCTTAAAGAAGGCAACAGGACATGCTGAAATATTAGCTATTAATCAAGCAAGTGAGTATCTTGATTTATGGCATTTAGATGGCTGTACAATGTATGTAACATTAGAACCATGTATGATGTGTACAGGAGCTATTGTACAAAGTCGTATGAGTCGTTTAGTAATAGGTGCAAATGTGAGTAAATGGCCAGGTTTTATAGAGTTAATAGAGAATAATCCTGTAAATCATCATCCTGATGTACAACAGGGGATTTTAAAGGAACAGTGTGCTACAATAGTATCAGAGTTCTTTAAACGTAAAAGGAGGAAATAACTATGGATTCTTATTATAGTAATAAGATGAGTTATGGTGAGTTCTTTAGTTCAATCATGAAATGGATGACTGTCGCATTAGGAATCACTACAATCACTTCATTTCTATTCTCATTCTTACATCTTGAACTGATGTTGGGTGCGTCTTATTTCATCTTTATGATTGTATGTTCGATTATAGAAATAGGATTAGTAATAATGCTTAGTAAAACAGTCAAAGATATGGCTATAGAGAAGGCTAAGACATATTATATTGCTTATTCAGTAATTAATGGGATTGTGCTTTCTATGTGGTTGAATTATGTTGTACCAGGTGTAGCGGTACTTGCGTTTGCGGTGACAGCTGTTTATTTTGGCTTACTTTATACAGTGACACAACATACTAATAATAATTTCATTGGTATAGGAAAAGTCTGTTTAATGGCTTTACCAGTTCTTATGATTGCGTATATCTTATTGATCTTTATTTCGGCGCCAGGTCTTTATTATCTAGTCGTATTCCTTGATCTTGCAGTCTTTACTGGACTTACTCTTTATGATTTTAAGCATATCGAATATGCCTATGAAGTTGCACCTCAGGAAGCATTACAAGGTGTGGCATTACTTTGTGCATTACAGCTCTATATGGATTTCATCAACATTTTTATTGATATATTGATGTTAGTAAGTGATAATAATTAAGGTGCTAAGGCACCTTTTTTTATGTATAATAAGGAAAGGAGTTGATGACTATGGCATATAAATCATTATATAGAACATACCGTCCACAGACATTTAAAGATGTTGCAGGACAGGAAGCAATTATTACTACATTAAAGCATGCAATAGATGAAAAGAAGATTGCTCATGCATATTTATTTTGTGGTCCACGTGGAACAGGGAAGACAACTGTCGCAAAGCTATTAGCAAAGGCAGTTAATTGTACAGGAGATCCTAAACCATGTGGTGAATGTGAGAATTGTAAACAGATTGAAAATGGAACACATCCAGATGTTATTGAAATAGATGCTGCCAGCAATAATGGGGTAGAAGAAGTAAGAAGTCTGATTGATAAGGTGAAATATGCACCGACACAAGGACAATATAAAGTCTATATCATCGATGAAGTACATATGATGTCACCTGGAGCTTTTAATGCACTATTAAAGACATTAGAAGAACCACCTGCACATGTCATCTTTATTCTTGCGACAACAGAACCACATAAGATCTTACCTACTATTATTTCTAGATGTCAGAGATTTGATTTTACACGACTCACTGACCAGGAAATGGTACAAAGAATGCAGTATGTCTTAAAAGAGGAAGGTAAGACATATGATGATGGATCCTTAGAATTAATTGCTAGACTTGCGAATGGTGGGATGAGAGATGCATTATCTATCCTTGAACAATGTCTTGCCTATAATGATGATCATTTAAGCATTAATGATATTCATACTATTTATGGTATTGTATCCATGGATGATAAGACAAACTTATTGAAGGTTTTATTATCTAAGAACATGTCTGAATCTTTAAAGATATTAGATAAGATGGATAAGAGTGGCATTGATATTAAGAGATTAACATTTGATTTAATTGATATATTAAAAGACATAGTTGTTTATAGGAATACAAAAGATACTTCTATTATGTCAGTCATGACACAAAAAGACTTAGAAAACATTGTGCCTTATATTTCAAGTGATGAATGTTTTAGCTTTATTGACATATTGATGGATGCAAGTGAGAAGTACATCAGAGCGACTGATCCACATATTTATTTTGAACTTGCATTATTAAGACTATGTAATCAAGAACATGCAGCAAGTCAGAAGATAGAATATACACCTATTAAAGAAGAACCTGTAAAACCTGTAGAAGTAAAGAAGGTTGAAGTCAAAGAAGAACCAATCGAAGAAATCATGGAAGAACCTGTCTTTGAACCAATTGAAGAAGAGATTGAAGAACCAACTATTGAAAAGAAGGCTGAACAACCAGTACCTCAATTCAATTATGAAAAGAAAGAAGAACCAGAAACATATGCATCAGATGATAATATCGAAGTAGATCAAAGTGATATATTAAATATTCTTGTACAGGCAGATCGTAAGATCTTAAATGAAGTACAGGAGAAGTGGCCAGTGATTAGACGTTATATGGCTAATATGAATACAGCCAAAGCAGCAAGTATGTTATCTCAGGGTCGTCCAGTTGCAGCAAGTAGAGATGGTTTAATTATTGAGTTTGAATTAATGCCTGATGTGAATGCCGCAAACTATTACAAGAACTATAAACAGTTATCATCTTTAATTAAGGATGTATTAGGACATGAATATAAATTCATTGGTATGCAGCATGATGCATGGTTAGAGATGAGACAACATTATATTCAGCTTGCAAGAAGCAAACAGCTTCCTCAGGCGAGACCAATCACATTAAAACATATTGATGGATATGATTTAAAAAGAGTCGATTTGAATGATGCACAGAAGTATGCTTTAGATATGTTTGGCGAAGATATTGTAGAATTTAAGGAGGATTAAAAATGGATTTCAATTCGCTTTTAGAAACCGCAAAGAAAATGGGTGAAACAGCCTCAAATCAACAAAAAGAATTAGAAAACAAGAGTTTTGATTTCTCTTGTCAGAATAATTTGATTACAGGTAAAATCAATGGTAAGTATCAGATTACTGAATTACATATCAGTCAGGATTTGATGGATGATAAAGATATGTTAGAAGACTTGATGATGATTGCGATTAATCAGGGAATCAGTCAGGTAGAAAAGGAGAAAGAAGAAAATATGAAATCCCTCACTGGTGGATTAGATTTATCTTCTTTTATGTAATATGGAATATCCAAAGAGTTTTGAAGAGTTAATGACATGTTTTAAAATGTTGCCAGGTATTGGAAATAAAGGTGCTGAAAGAATGGCTTATGCGATTTATGATATGTCAGAAGAAGATGTAAAAAGATTCTCACAGGCACTCACTTCATTTAAAGAAAATGTTCATACTTGTCCTATATGTGGTAATTTAAGTGAAGGTGATAAGTGTGAGATATGTGCTGATCACGAAAGAGATCAATCTACAATATGTGTTGTAGAATCTCCTAAGGATGTCTTTGCGATGGAAAAGATGAAAGAGTACCATGGGTTATATCATGTATTAGGTGGTACAATTTCTATTATGGATGGCAAGACTATGGATGATTTGAATATCATGAGTTTATTTGATCGTATTACTCCTGATACAAAAGAAGTGATTATTGCGACAAATGCGACAAGAGAAGGGGAAACAACTGCACTCTTCCTTGCAAAGCTATTAGATAAAAAAGGTGTTAATACAACGCGTATTGCGCATGGTTTACCAATTGGAAGTTCTCTTGACTATGCAGATGAACTCACATTATTAAAATCATTTGAGGGTAGAAAGAAGGTTTAAGCAAGAGGGCTATAATGTATTTTTATAGCCCTTTTATATTGAGGATAAAACAATGAAAGCTTATATTAAAGTAAAAAAGGATCGTAATTCTGGACTTGTAGTTGGTCATAGTCAAAATATGCAGAAAGCTATTTCTGGATTCAACGAATTAGGATGTGAAGTTGTGCCTTATTATTCATTAGATGATGTCTATGATCAAATTACAAGAGAAGATATCGTAGTAGATTATATTGTACAATGTGAAAATGTATTTAAGAAGTTTGGAATCACACATCCTCATGTAGATGATTATCCAGAGTGTCTAAAAGAATTTCTAGGAAGAAAAATATGGAAAGATACAATGAATTCTATTTCTTCAGACGAAAGGAAATGGTCAGCAGGCTGGTTTGTGAAACCAGTTGATAGTAAAGTATTTACTGGTAAAGTGATATCAAGTATTAAGGATTTAATAGGCTGTGGGGCTTATAATGATAATCTTGAAGTTCTCTGTAGTGAAGCTGTTGAGTTCATGCGTGAGTGGCGCTGCTTTGTATATTATGATGAAATTATAGATGTGCGTCCTTATAAAGGTGATTGGCATTATAACTATAATCCTGATGTACTTGACCAGATCATGAATCAATTTACACAATGGGATGAAAGACCTATGGCATGTTCTATTGATATAGGTGTTACTAAAGATGGAAGAACCTTATTAATAGAATGTAATGATGCCTATTCTTTAGGGGCATATGGATTAGAAGACTATAAATATGCAAAACTGTTATCAGCAAGATGGTCACAGTTATTAAATAGAGAAGATGTCTTTGATTATCGAAAGTATAGAGAAGGTAATGAATAACCTTCTTTTTAATTATGGAAAAAACATTGTAAATCACATATAATATTAATGTTTGAAGGAGCGTGTGATATGAGTTTATTTATTACTTTTGAAGGTGGAGAAGGCAGTGGTAAAACGACTATTGCAAAGATGTTACATAAACAGTTTATTGAAGAAGGATATAATATCACTTTTAGTAGAGAACCTGGTGGTGTAGATATTGCAGAACAAATCAGAGATGTGATTACTGATGTCAACAATACGGAGATGGATGCAAGAACTGAAGCATTACTTTATGCAGCAAGCAGAAGACAGCATCTAGTAGAAAAAGTACTTCCTGTATTAAAGGAAGATGGTATTGTGATATGCGATCGTTTTATTGATAGTTCTTTAGTTTATCAGGGAATTGGAAGAGGTATTGGCGTAGATAATATCTACAACATGAATCTTTTTGCGACAGATGGTATTCTTCCTGATTTAACTATTTTCTTTGATGTAAAACCTGAAGTTGCTTTAAAGCGTATTACAGGAGATAGAGAAGTCAATAGATTAGATTTGGAATCATTGGATTTTCATCATAAAGTGTATGAAGGTTATCAGATGATCTGTGATAAGTTCCCAGATAGAATTGTGAAGGTAGATGCCTCTTTACCAGTTGAAGAAGTATATCGTCAGGTTTATGAAATCGTAAAGGATAGACTATGAAAGAATTCTTAAAAGAAACACAACCTATCTTCTATCGTATCTTAGAAAAGAGTTTTAAAGAGAATAAAAAGACTCATGCATTTCTTCTAGTAGGGGATCATACAGATGATATTGCGACATTTATTGCCCAGTCTTATATATGCCATGAAGATACACTAGCATGTGAAACTTGTGATGACTGTATACGAATTAAAGAAGGTCTTTATCCTGATATGATTGTATGTGATGGTAAAGAGGCTTCTATTAAGAAATCTGATATTGATCATATTCAGGAAGAGTTTGTGAAATCAAGTGTAGAGAATAATGGAAAAGTATATATTCTCAAGAATATTGATAATGCGACAACTCAGGCAATGAATAGCTTATTAAAGTTCTTGGAAGAACCTGTAGAAGAAGTATATGCAATCCTTACAACAAAGAATATTAACAAAGTACTACCTACTATTCAATCTAGATGTCAGGTGATTAAATTGCTTCCTGAATCTAAGCATTCTTTAGAATTAAAACTAAAGAATGAAGGGGTGGATGAAGAAGACTCTTTGGTTCTTCCTCATCTGTTTGATTCGATTGAAGAATGTAATGAGTATAAGGATAGTGAGTTATATTTTGATGTTAAGAATTATGTATTCTACTTTATTGAAGATTTATATATGAAACCATCGGATTTATTAATCAATTTGCAGATTAATCTAGGTAAGAAGTATAAGAAGAATAAAGAAGCCTATGCATTATTCTTAAATCTTCTGGTGTTAGGTATGAGAGATATGTTTCACGTGAAACATTCCATACCTGTATTATTTGTGAAACATAAAGATTTCTTTGAGAAGATGCCAGAAGATGGTAAAATATTACAGAAAATAGAAATCATATTAGAATATGCTGAAAGACTCAACAATAATGTCAATCTTGCATTATTACTAGATGGTATGGTATATAAAGTATTGAAGGGAGTTTGATGAAATGGATAGATTAGCGGCTGTTAGATTTAATAGCGCTGGTAAATATTATTACTTCTCTACAGACTTAGATGTCAAAAAGGGAGATAAAGTAGTAGTAGAAACTGTAAGAGGGCTAGAAATGGGAGAAATCATTTCGGATCTTACAGACTTATCAGAATTTAAATTAGATAACGAATTAAAAAGAATTAAACGTGTTGCGAATAGAGCAGACATTGAAGTATATAATATCAATAAAATTAAGGCACAAAAATCATTTGAAATCTGTAAAGAAATCATTGCGGAAACAAACCTTGATATGCATTTGATCAATTGTGAATATACATTAGATGCTTCTAAGGTGATCTTTATGTATACATCTGATGAACGTGTAGACTTCAGAGATTTATTAAAGAAACTTGCAAGTGTTTTTAAATGTCGTATTGAATTAAGACAGGTAGGACCTAGAGATAAAGCTAAAATTGTAGGTGGTATTGGAAATTGTGGCTTACCACTATGTTGTAACTCATTCTTAGGTGAGTTTGATGGTGTATCTATCAATATGGCTAAGAATCAGTTACTTGCGATTAATATTGACAAGATTTCAGGTGTATGTGGTCGTTTATTATGCTGTTTAAAGTATGAAGATGAGGCCTATAAGGAAGTTAAAAAGAAATTCCCTAAGATTGGTTCATTTATTCGTTATGATGATAAACAGTGTAAGGTTGTTGGTTTAAACGTTATTTCTGATTTAGTGAAGATTGATTGTGAAGGAAGTATTTTATTTATTCCTCTATCTGATATCGATAAGAAACCAGCTCCTAAAAAGGAAAGACGTATCTTAGAAGAACTAGCACCTAAAAAAGAAAAGAAACACGATAAACCAAAACAAAAGAAGCCAAGACAACAGCATAAACCAAAACAGAATAATCAGAAGCCAAGAAATATCAAAGGTAATAATCCAAAAGGAAAGAAAGATGAACGAAGAAATTAATCATCTCCTTGGTTATAATGATATGAAAATCATCCAGAGAAGAGATATGTTTACCTTTTCTCTGGATACTGTTTTATTGGCAAACTTTTGTGCAATCACAAAGGATATGAAGTCAATTGTAGATTTTGGAACAAATAATGCAGCTATACCATTAATCTTGACACAACGAACTCATAAGAAGATTATTGGCGTTGAAATTCAAAAGGAAGCTGTAGAGATTGCAGAAAGAAACGTAAAATTAAATCATGTAGAAAATCAGGTAGAAATTATTCATGATGATATTAAAGAGTATGTGAAGTATGCACCACGTACTAAGGCAATTGTATGTAACCCACCATTTTTTAAATTAGGTGAGAAGTCCCATGTTAACGAGAGTCCTTATGTCACTATTGCACGTCATGAAATCAAAATAGATCTAGAAGGAATTATTGCATCAGCTGCAAAGATTCTAGATCAAAATGGTCGTTTCTCAATGGTCTATCGTCCAGACCGTTTTATTGAAACAATTGAATTATTTAAGAAATATAGAATAGAACCTAAACGTATCCGTTTTGTCTATCCAAAAGAAGGAAAAGAATGTAATACATTTTTAATCGAAGGTGCTTTCTTGGGTAAAACAGGATTAAAGATTGAACCTCCATTATATACACATAATGAAGATGGAAGCTATTCTGATGAAGTTAAACAGTTAGTAGGTGAGATGAATGTTAAATAGACAAAAGAGTTTTGAAAATGGAAAAGCGACACTTTATCTTGTACCAACACCTATTGGTAATTTAAGTGAAATGACACCAAGATGTATTGATGTTATGAAGAGTGTAAACTATATTGCAGCAGAAGATACACGTAATACAGTGAAACTATTAAATCACTTTAATATAGAAGCTAAGCTTATTTCTCATCATGAACATAATCTGCATGTTGCAATCCCTAAACTTTTATCATTATTAGAAGAAGGGGAGTCAGTTGCATTAGTAAGTGATGCAGGTTATCCTGCAATTAGTGATCCAGGGTATGAAATGGTTCTTGCAGCTATTGATGCAGGCTATAATGTCGTTCCTTTATCAGGATGTAATGCTTGTTTAGATGCTTTAGTTGTCTCTGGTATTGCACCACAGCCATTCATGTTCTATGGCTTCTTAAGTCATACAAATAAAAATAAGACAAAAGAATTAGAAAAATTAAAAAATATCACTTATACAATCGTATTCTATGAAGCCCCACATAGAATCAAGGCAACATTAGAATGTATGATGAAAGTATTAGGTGATAGAAGAATAGCGTTATGTAGAGAAATCACTAAGAAACATGAAGAAATTCTAAGAGGTACTATTTCTGAAGTATTAGAAGTAGTAGATGAATTAAAGGGTGAAATGGTTATTGTAGTTGAAGGTGGTGCTGAATTAACTGAAGAAGAGACCTTTGACCAGACAATTACAGAACATGTTGATGAGTTTGTAGAAAAAGGCATGTCTAAAAAAGATGCTATTAAAGAAGTCGCAAAAATTCGCAAATTAAATAAGAATCTTGTGTATGAAGAATATCATAAAAAGTAAAAGGGTAATGTTTCACGTGAAACATTACCCTTTTTGCTTGGAAGACCTTATATTTCTAGTTAATAACTATAAATACAAGAAGAAAAAAGTAAAGTCATTTTTAAAAATGACAATGACAGTTTAACATAAGGTAAATTTTAATTCAAATGTATATCTGAGAAAATTGTCAATGAATTAAACTTAAAATATAAATGATATTAAAAGGACAGTCAGAAGTGACTGCATAAGACCAAATAAGTAATTGATAAGTAAATGCAATTGTAAGAGATAAAATGATCATCTTAATATAATCTAGATTGAGTTTTCTTGAATAGTACCAATCAAATAGTAAGAATAGAATAGAAATAGATAAAAATATGATATAGAATTTTATATTTTTTCATAAGAATCCTCCTGGATGAATTATAGTATATTTGTTTCTTATATATGTTAAGCAAATGTAAAAATAAAATAAAAAAACTGTGTTTGCACACAGTTTCAAATCAATCTTTCGTATGCTTCTCTTTCTTCGTTGTTTTTTAAACGAATAGTACCACAAAGTTTAAATCCATTCTTTGATATAAATTCTCTCATTGGTTTATTATTCTTTTCAATATCTAAACGAATAGAAGGAGTACCACTCTGTTTACAGATGTTGACTGCATAATCCAATAATTTTTTTGCATAGCCATTTCCTTTATGATTATTATCAATCGCAAAACGATGAATAATACCATAGTGTCTAGTATCAGTAAGCCAGTGGCCGTTGTAGATTCTTACATAGCTAGGTTCTATTCCTATAATAAAATGCATTGTGCCATACGTATGGGAATGTTTAGAAAGAACATAACTGTTACCTGATATAATATCATCTAGTATTGTGCTAATGTCAGGATATCCTTTTTGCCATTGGTTAATATCATTATCTTTAAAATATTCTTTTGCTTGATTAATAAGATCCATCACACGACTTAGATCTTTAATTTCTGATGCGCGTACATGCATATCAATCACCTCATTTAAAATTGTACTAGAAATCATTTGAAATATCAAATGGTTGTATTTTGATTGCTGAAATGGTTAAATAGTGTCAAGGGAGGATATTATGATTTATCGTACAGTTAATATTTTAGTCTATATTATTTCTGTCTTATTAGCTATGTATGGCTTGCAGGCTTTTGACTTCGAACGCTTCTTGAGAAAGGGCAGAATCAGCCAGTTTTATGTCTTCTATGTAGTCGCGAGTGTGGCGCTTGGATACTTATTTGCACAATTTATACTTAATTTTGGTACGTTAAGTTTTTATTGATTTAAAGCCAATATTTTTTAATTAATTGACTTGAATAATATGGATAAAATGATAAAATAGAAATGCTTACAAGGAGGAAAAAGGTATGAGCTTATCAAAAGAAATTGGTATTGACCTTGGTACTGCAAATATCCTTATCTATGCTAAAGGAGAAGGAATTGTAGTAAATGAACCAAGTGTTGTTACTATTAATGTAGAAACAAATAGACCTGTTGCTGTTGGTGAAGAAGCAAGAGAAATGCTTGGAAAGACTCCTGGAAAATTAAAAGCAATCCGTCCATTAAAGGATGGTGTTATTGCTGATTTCCAGACTACTGAAATCTTACTAACACACTTTATCAATAAACTAAATTTAAAAGGAATTTTTGCTAGACCAACAATCTTAATTTGTTGCCCATCTAACATCACTTCAATCGAAAAGAGTGCCATCCAGGATGTTGCTTTAAGATGTGGTGCTAAGAAGGTATATATCGAAGAAGAACCAAAAGTAGCTGCTATTGGTGCTGGTCTTGATATTTCTAAACCATCTGGAAACATGGTTATCGATATCGGTGGTGGAACTACAGACGTTGCTGTACTTTCATTAGGTGATATCGTTACATCTCAGTCATTAAAGATTGCTGGTGACAAGATGGATCAGGAAATCATTAAATACGTAAAAGATAAATATAAGTTATTAATTGGTGATGCTACAGCTGAAGAAGTTAAGAAACAGATTGGTTGTGCATTCCAGCCTAACGAAGAAACAGTTATGGATGTTCGTGGTAGAGACTTAGTGACTGGTCTTCCAAAGACTATCCAGATGAATGAAACTGAAACAGTTTCTGCTTTAGAAGAAGTTTGTGAAACAATCTTAATTGCTGCTAAGCAGGTTCTTGAACAGACACCACCTGAATTATCTGCAGATATCGTAAATAAGGGTATCTTCTTAACTGGTGGAGGAGCTTTATTAAAGAATTTAGACAAGTTCCTTGAACAGGGATTAAAGGTTCCTGTATTCGTAGCTGATACACCACTTGATTGTGTTGCTGAAGGCTGCGGTGTCATGTTAGAAAACACTACATACTTACAGTAAGAGATAGCGTTCGCGCTATCTTTTTTTTGGAGGAAATAATGAAAGCGATATTTTTTGATATTGATGGTACTATCTACCATCCAGAGATTGGTATTAGTCAGAATACGATTGATGAAATTCATAGAGTACAGAAATTAGGCCATAAATGCTTTATAGCAAGTGGTAGACCAACTGGATTTATTTCTAAAGAAGTCAAATCCATTGGTTTTGATGGCTTTGTATTAGCTAATGGAGCACATATTGTGACTGAAGGAAAAACAATAGACTCTTTAACATTACCTTATGAAGAAACAAAGAAACTTATTGAATATGTGGAATCACAAGGTTATGAATATGTACTTCTTACAACTGATCGTTGTTATTTAAAGAAGGAGTCACCACATATGTATGAATTCTATGCTTGGTGTAATATTGATATGGATTCTTTATGCAACGATTATGATTTAGATGAAGTACTAAAGAAAACAATTAAATTAGAAATCAGATATAATAAAAAAGAAGACAGCGTAGGACTTATTGAAAGACTAGGGACTTTCTTCTATGAAAAACATGATGATAGCTTGAACATTGAAGTATCTAATATAGATACTTCTAAGGGTCATGGTATTGAAAAAATGTTGAACTATTATGGCTTAGATGTTGATGATAGCTATTGTTTTGGTGATGGACCCAATGACTTAGAAATGTTTAAAACAGTAGGACATCCAATTGCTATGAAGAATGCAATCCCTATGATTTATCATCATGCATCGATTATCTGTGAAGATGTATTGCATGATGGTGTGACAAAAGAATTAAAGAGACTCTTTTAACTTCTGTGTAAAAACAGAAGTTTTTTGTTTTACACAGATATCTATAGATGTTAATAACATAATAAATTATAATATTATTAGTAATTGATTTTACAACTTTGCTCTTAACGTTAGTTATAAGAAAATTTTAGTTATTATGAATTGGAGGAGCATAGACTATGCAAGGAAACTTATTAGATATCTTTTTTGTCTTATTATTAATGTTGATTGATTTTTACCTTCAGAAGAAGATTAATAAAAAAGGATATGAATTTCTATGTATAAATAAAGGCAGATTAAGATATCTAATACTTGTTTTATTTGTGGCTTTTTTTATTTATTTCGTCATTAAGAAACAGTATCTATTGATTCTATGTATGCTGTATATGCTAAGAATAATAGATAAACTCATTTACATAGATAAGAAATAATACTTTTTAAAACTCTAACATTCAAGATGGTAGAAATATTATCTTATTGTTAGAGTTTTTTTTGTCATACGATTTTTGTTGATTAAAAATAATAAAAATAATACAATGATATTGGAGGTGATAAACATGAACTTTGTCTGGAATACAAACGAACTGAATGCATCTGTCGTCTCCATCTATGAAACAAATATTACATTGAATACGACAGCATGCATGCATTTTGAAAATGTGAATTATGTTCTATTAGGTATTGATTATGACAATCATTGTATCGGTATCAAACCCGTGGGAAAGCAAGCCATCAATGACGGAATCTATCCACAGGACCAGCTTCATAAGATATCAAGAGGCAAGTCCTATGGAAGAATCACAAATAAACCATTTATTAAAGAACTTGCTGATTTGATTCCTCTCGATTTCAATGAAAAGAATGTTTATAAGTTTAAAGGAACATATGACATTGTTCATGAAGTTCTCATTGTTGACTACAAGGAGGGAAGACTAAATGGATAGTTTGGTAGTGTGGTCAGGTGTTATGATTGCGTGTATTGTGGTAGAAATTCTCACGGTATCACTAGTAAGTGTCTGGTTTGTGATTGGTGCTTTTGCGGCATTGATTGCCTGCTTATTAAATGTATCAGTTCCAATACAGGTCGCTATATTTCTAGTAGTATCTGTTATATGCGCAATAGTGGCACGCCCTATGGCTGTAAAAAGTCTGAAAGGCAACATAATACATACGAATAATGATGCACTTATAGGATCTCATGCTCTCGTTATTAAGAGAATTGATGCAGATCATATGGGTGAAGTAAGAATTAAGAATCAGATTTGGTCAGCATCTTCACTTCATAATTTGACTTTAGAAGAAGGAGAATATGGAGAAGTTGTCGCAATTGAAGGTGCACATCTAGTTGTAAAAAAGGAGGGTAACTAGTATGTTAGGATTTATTTTAATGATTTTATTAATCGCAATTGTTGTTATTCTTATTTTCAGTACAGTAAAGATCGTTCCACAGTCATATGCTTATGTAGTAGAAAGAATCGGTGCATATGACCGTACATTGAATGTAGGTTTACATATTCTTATTCCTTTAATTGATCGTGTATCTAATCGTGTATCATTAAAGGAACAGGTTATGGACTTCGCTCCACAACCAGTTATTACTAAAGATAATGTTACAATGCAGATTGATACAGTTGTCTATTTCTCTATCACAGATCCTAAGTTATTTACTTATGGTGTAGTAAGACCAATTAATGCGATTGAAACATTAACTGCAACTACATTAAGAAATATTATTGGTGAACTTGAATTAGATGACACATTAACATCAAGAGATATCATTAACTCTAAGATGAGATCTATTCTTGATGATGCTACCGATCCATGGGGTATCAAAGTAACTAGAGTAGAAGTTAAAAACATTCTTCCACCAAGAGATATTCAGGAAGCAATGGAAAAACAGATGCGTGCAGAACGTGAAAGACGTGAAGCTATCTTAGTTGCTGAAGGTAAAAAACAGGCTGCTATCTTAAATGCAGAAGGGGATAAGGAATCTCTTGTATTACGTGCAACAGCTGAAAAAGAAGCACAGATTGCGAAAGCTGAAGGTCAGGCTGAAGCATTAAGACTTGTTTATGAAGCACAAGCTAAAGCTATTCAGTATATTAATGAAGCAAATCCTGAATCTGCTTATATTCAGTTAGAAGGATTAAAAGCATTAAAGAACTTAGCTGATGGACAAGCTACAAAGATTATTGTACCTAATGACTTAGCAGGGTTAGCTGGTACACTTACAACTTTATCAGAATCACTTAAGGATCCTAAAAAGCCTGAGTAACAACAGTCAGAAGACAGATACTGTCTTCTGATTTTTTTGTATCTAAAAAGCCGTGCGTGTTGCACGGCTTGTATAATCATTTGAAGATATCCTTTATCTTACTACCAACAGGTTTATAATTAAGCAATTTCTTGATTTCTTCCTTGTCTAAGTATTCTTCAATATAACCACAATTCTCACAAATATAGAAAGTCTTCTTTGCGGTATTTCCCTCTTTGAATATAGCGAAAACTTGCGAAGGCTTATTAATATGATTCGTTATTTGAGAAATATTACCACCACCATTTTCATGGAGCTGATCTTTAATAATAATAATTTTATCATGATTACATTTTGGGCAGATTCCAGTCTTTTTCATAGTGAGTTCTCCCTATACCGTTACAATAGTTGTATATTCTTTATAATGTTTTAATACATCAGGATCAATTTCATTATCGGTAATGACTGCATCAAAATTAAAGAGATCATAGAAGATATAAAAGTCAGAACGATTAAACTTAGTAGAATCTACAAGTAAATATCTATTCTTCGCATTATCTAAAGGTATACCCTGTGATTCTCCTTCTTCTAATGAATAAGTTGTAATACCACTATTAAAGATACCGTTACACCCAATAAAGGCTTTTGTATATCTTAGTTTACTTAATACCATATTAGTGATAGGACCTACAAAGGTATTTGTATTACTACGATATTCTCCACCTGTTAACATTACATCAGTAGGAGTATGACCACTCAAGATATTAAATACTGCAAGAGAATTCGTAACTACTCTAATATTACGTCCACATAACTGCTCAGCTAATAACTGAATAGTAGTACCAGGCCCTAAGAATATAGTTTCTCCTTCTTGAATAAGACTTGCTGCTTTATGCGCAATTCTTGTTTTTTCTTCTATCTGTACAGAAGACTTCTCTAAATGAGAACGTTCATGATCCATACTAAAAGATAAACTCTGTGCTCCACCATGTACTCTTAATAATTTACCAGACTTCTCTAATTCATCTAAATCTCTTCTTGCGGTCATATCTGATATTTCTAATTGTTCCATAATTTCATTGATAGAAATAATACCTTTTTGATTGACCATCTGTGTAATTCTTACAAGACGTTCCTTTTTTAACATGTTTTCACTCTCCTTGTCAGTGTCAGTATATCATTCAAAATAATCTGAATCAACACAAAACAAACAAAAACAAACATACAGAAAATGAATTTGCTTGTTTTTTATCATAAATGTTTGTAAATGTTTAATTATTTGTTTTATATTGTTTATATTTGTTGACAAATGTTATGAATGCGATTACACTGTAGTTGTAGAAAACAAAAGAGGAGAAAAAAGAAAATGACTAAAGATGAATTAAGTATGGTAGGCTTTGAAATCGTAGCTTACTCAGGAGATGCAAGAAGTACTTTATTAGAATTATTAAAAGAAATGCGTGCAGGTAATTTTGATAATGTAGAAGAAAAGTTAAAGGAAGCAGATGAAAATATCAATCTCGCACATCAGTCTCAGACAACTATTCTTCAGCAAGAAGCACGTGGTGAAGATATGGAAATGGGATTTATCTTCATTCATGGACAGGATCATTTGATGACTACAATTTTATTAAGAGATGTTATTGAAGATTTTATTACTTTATATAGAGAAAGAGGGACAAAATAATGTTAGACGCTGTCATTAAGAAAATTGAAAAAGGTAAACCATTTTTCGATAAAATTGCTCAAAATATTTATTTAGGTGCTGTACGTGATGGCTTCTTAACTGCAATGCCAGCAATCTTATTCTCAAGTGTATTTATCTTAGCTGCTTCAATTCCAGAAATCTTTGGAATTAAGTTGCCAGCAGATGTCTCAACATGGTTGTGGAAAGTCTATAACTATTCAATGGGTATTGTTGGTTTACTAGTATCAGCAACAACTGCAAAGTGCTTAGCTGAAAGCATGAATCGTCGTTTACCAGAAGGTAAAGTAATCAACACAACTTCAGTTATGCTTGCAAGTATTTGTGGTTTCTTTATGTTAGCAGTCAGTGATGTAAAGCTTGGTATCTCTACTACTTATTTAGGTACTAAAGGTTTACTTGCTTCATTCATCGCTGCATTCATCACAGTTAAGATGTATAAGTTTTGTGTTGAAAAAGATGTCACTATTCATATGCCAAAAGAAGTGCCAGGTACAATCTCTCAGATGTTCAGAGATGTGTTCCCATTCTCTTTCTCAGTATTGGTATGTGTTATTATTGATTTAATTGTTCGTAATTTATTTGGTTATACTTTTGCAGAAGCAATCATCACATTATTACAGCCATTATTCACAGCTGCAGATGGTTATTTAGGAATCTGTATTATCTGGGGTGCAATGGCAATGTTCTGGTTCGTTGGTGTACATGGTCCAAGTATTGTTGAACCAGCTATCGCTGCAATCATCTACGCAAACGTAGATGCAAACTTAGTATTATTTAAAGCAGGACATCAGGCTGCAAATGTATTAACAGTAGGTTTAGGTAACTTCGTAGGTACAATGGGTGGTACAGGTGCTACTCTAGTTGTTCCATTCTTATTTATGTTATTTGCTAGATCTAAACAGTTAAAAGCTGTTGGTAAAACTACTTTCATTCCAGTATGTTTCGCAGTTAATGAACCATTATTATTTGCGACTCCAATCGTATTAAACCCTTATTTCTTTATTCCATTCTTACTTGCACCAATGGTGAACGTATCATTATTCAAGTTCTTCGTTGATGTATTAAAAATGAACTCATTCATTTATGTATTACCTTGGGCTACTCCAGCTCCAATTGGTTTAATCTTAGGTACAGGTATTAGTTTCTTAGCAGTATTACTTGCAGTATTACTTATTGTCGTAGATGGTATTATTTACTTACCATTCGTTAAAGCATATGATGCTTCATTATTAGAAGAAGAAAAACAGAAAGAAGCTTTAGAAGCATTAGAAGAACAGGTTAAAGAAGAAGAACCTGAAACAAATGAACCTCTTCAGTTAGATAAGAAGATCAATGTATTAGTATTATGTGTAGGCGCTGGTACAAGTGCTATGTTTGCGAATGCCGTTAAAGAAGGGGCTAAAGAAACTGGTTTACCAGTAGATGCTACTGCAAGTGCTTATGGTAACCACTATGAGATCTTAAAGAACTATGATGTTGTTGTCTTATCTCCACAGGTACAGGCTCATTTAGAAGAAGTAAAACAGGATGCTAAAGAAGGTACTAAAGTCATTGCGACTAAGGGTGCTCAGTATATTCAGTTAACTCGTGATCCTAAGGGTGCTGTTGAATTTATCGTTGAACAGGAAAAGGAAGGTTAAGTAAATGAAATTTTCTGATGATTTTATCTTTGGTGGCGCTACAGCTGCTTATCAGTGTGAAGGCAGTACTTTAGATTATGGTAAAGGTAAAGTGTCTTGGGACGACTTTCTTGCAAAGCAGGGTCGTTTCAAGGCAGACCCTGCCAGTGATTTCTACCACCAGTATGGACAAGATTTAAAGCTATGTAAAATGTTTGGTATTAATGGAATTCGTATCTCTATTTCATGGGCACGTATCTTCCCTGATGGTACAGGAAAAATCAATCAGGAAGGTATTGATTTCTATCATAGAGTATTCCAGGAATGTCATAAGAATAACGTAGAACCATTTATCACATTACATCACTTTGATACACCTGACACTTTATATCAGAAGGGTGATTTCTTAAATAGAGAAACAGTAGATGCATTTGTAGACTATGCAAAGTTCTGTTTTGAAGAATATAAGGATGAAGTTAAATACTGGTTTACTTTCAATGAAATCTGGGCAGTAGCTACAAACACTTATATTGAAGGTACATTCCCTAATGGCGAAAAATATAATATGACAAAAGCATTCCAGATTATGCATAATATGATGCTTGCTCATGCGAAAGCTGTTGTTGCTTATAAAGAAGCAGGATATAAAGGACAGATTGGCTGTGTACAGTCATTAGAATATAAGTATCCTTATGATGAAAATAGTTTAGATGATATACAGGCTGCAAAGAACGAAGATGTATTACAGAACCAGTTCTTATTAGATGCAACTTTCAAAGGATATTACTCTACTGAAACAATGGAAATCGTAGATCGTTTAGTAGCTATAAATAATGGCCAGCTAGATTTAAGAGATGAAGACTTTGAAGTTATGAAGAAAGCAGCTGTCTTAATTGACTACATGGGTATGAACTATTATCAGTCACGTTTCATTCAGTATTATGATGGTGAGAATGATATCCATCATAATGGTACAGGTGAAAAGGGTACTTCACGTTTCTGCTTAAAGAATGTAGGACGTAGAATGGAAAAAGAAGGTATTCCTAGAACTGACTGGGATTGGTTAATTCATCCAGAAAGTATGTTTGATATGTTAGTGCGTATTCGTCAGCAGTATCCAAACTACAAGTGTATCTATATTACAGAAAACGGTATGGGTTATAAAGATGAATTTGTAGATGGTGTCATTGATGATGCTCCAAGAATTGATTACATCAAGAAACATCTACAGTATGCACTTAAAGCAGTTGAAGCAGGTGTTAATGTAAAGGGCTATTTTGTGTGGTCTCTCATGGATATGTTCTCATGGACTAATGGTTATAATAAACGTTATGGTTTATTCTATGTAGACTATGAAACACAGAAACGCTATCCAAAAGCAAGTGCTTATTGGTATAAGAGTGTATCAGAAACGAAAGAGGTATAGTTATGAATTCTTATAAAGGAGTTATATTTGATTTTAATGGAACATTGTTTTTTGACAATCCAAAACATGTATTAGCCTGGGGAAAGATTTCCGAGGAAATAAGACATCATGGAATTAGCGAAGAAGAGCTACATGAACATTTCAATGGTGTTCCTAATAATAAGATCATTGAATATATGTTTGATGGACAATGTACAGATGAAGTGAAACAGAAATATTCTTTACTTAAAGAACAGTACTATCGTGAATTCTGTAAGGAAGATAAAGAAACATTTCATTTAGTTGCTGGCGCTACAGAATTTTTTGATAAACTTAAAAACAACAACATTCCATTTACTATCGCAAGTGCATCCATTAAACCAAATATTGATTTCTTTGTAGAATCATTCCATCTTGATCATTGGATTAATCCTGATGATATTGTTTATGATGATGGAACATATGATAATAAGATCATGATGTTCAAGAAAGCAGCTAATATTCTAGGAGTAGATATAAGTGACTGCTTAATCGTTGAAGACTCCCTAAGTGGTATTGAAAATGCCTATAAAGCAGGATGTAGAAATATAATCGTAGTCGATTCTGCAAATAAAAGAGAAGAATATCAGAAGTTACCAGGAGTAACAAAAGTGATTGATTCATTTAAAGAAATTTAAACAAAGAGCCATCTTATTAAAGATGGTTCTTTTTGCAAGAAAACAAGATGGACGCTTCACTATGATAATTCAGTCTTTTGTTAAGAACGATTTCGTTGTAAAATATAAGAGTCAAATAGAATAGTGATTTGGCTATGGCAACTGTCATATATGGTGGTTGCAAAATTTATGGAGGAATAAATATGAATGTATTAGTTACAGGTGGTGCAGGTTATATTGGTAGTCATGTTTGTGTAGAATTACTACAGAGCGGACATGATGTTGTAGTCATCGATGACTTCTCAA